>JGI24820J26691_1000017_pt1 | contig 35835 bp, 35 predicted proteins | sample METZYME_5_50m_FD_26691 | JGI IMG/M metagenome (IMG submission 26691) | reverse complement strand
GTTTTTCTTTTATCAATTTTAGGATCATTTATAGTGAGATCAGGGATTCTTAATAGTGTTCATTCGTTTGCCTCTGATCCATCAAGAGGAGTATTCCTTCTTAGTCTTTTTGCTCTTTTTTCTTTTGCCTCAATTGCATTATTTTTTTCAAGAAGTGTTTTTTTACAAAGCGATTGGCCTAAATTTCTGTCGAAACAATACCTCTTAGTTCTCAATAATCTTGTTTTGCTGGTAATTTTATTAATAGTTTTCCTTGGCACCTTATATCCTATTGCGACAGAAGTTTTTTACGGTCAAAAGTTAAGCATCGGACCGGATTATTTCTCTCAACTTATTACCCCTCTGGTCTTAATCCTAATTTGTTTATTCAGTGTTGAGCAATTTCCGTCTTTATTGAGAGAGCACAGAAATGTTTTCTTCACATCAGCAATTGCTATAACAGCTGGAATCATAGCTTTGGAATTTCTTAGATTTTAGCCCTATCAGCTTTAGTTTAATTTTCGTATTAGTTGCACTTGTAATTATGCTCCTAAGAGCAATAGCAGAGTTTTTTAAAACGAAAGAAGTTGCAATTATGCACAAAATTCTTGGACATTTTTCAGTTGTGCTTTTAACTTTTGCTGTCTTATTTAATCATCAATATTCAGAATCTGTCGATCTTAAATTAAAGCCAGGCCAATCAACAGAATTCGCTGACTCATCACTTGAATTTAAGTCAATTGAAATACTAGGCAAGGAAAACTTTGATACGGTAGTGGCGAATTTCTATGTAAAAGATAAAAACTTTCAGGCTGATGTAATTTCTGAAAAAAGAGTATATAAAATTGGTGGAATTATTACTTCTGAAACAGGCATAGCGTCGTTTCCAACAAAAGATTATCACATAGTCTTAGGAGATAGGTTTCAGGACGGATCGTGGTCTATTAGATACTCAATTAACTATGGCATTATGATGATTTGGGCCTCGTCTTTCTTGTTACTTTTCTCAATGCTTTATGGAACAATAAGAAGATATGGTTACTAGGTTTTTTACAGTCGTAGTGCTTGTTCTTTTAATAACAATGTTAGGTATTTTTTCTTATTCACTTAATCAAAAATCAGCTCAACTGGAACTCATCAAAACTCAAGAAGGCAAGCAGCTTGCAATAGGTAAAGAAATTTATGATTTAGAAGGAAAAAAAATTGAAAAAGAATTTCTCACTGATGGAAAAGTCTTACTAAATGTATGGGCAAGTTGGTGCATTACCTGTCTTGTTGAACATCCTTTTTTAAAATCTATAACAGCCACTAAAGACGTAAAATTAGTGGGCATAAATTACAAAGATCAAATAAATAATGCCCAAAATTATTTAGAAAAAAATGGTGATCCTTATGTATTATCAATTTATGACTTATCGGGTGATTTTTCACTTAAATTAGGAGTTACTGGTGCTCCCGAAACGTTTTTAATAATTGATGGTGAAATAGTTAGTCACAGAATTGGTGAAGTTAATATTGATGTTTGGAATGAAAAATTTGCAAAATACTTTTAGATTATTATTAATCCTCTCGCTCTCACTTACAGCCGAACAGCTTTATGAGGGTTTAAATGAAGAACAACTTCAGCGCTTAACATATCTTTCTGATAATATTCGATGTCCAAAGTGCACATATGGCAACATAAGTAGTTCTAATGCCCCAATTTCAAAGGATTTAAAAGAAGAAATCGCGGAGCTAATTATTATCGGCTATTCAGATCAAGAAATATTTAACTTGATGGAGGATAGGTATGGAGAGTATGTAATTTTAAAAACAGATCCAAGTAAGAATCGCTCACTATTTATAATTCCTTTAATTGTGTTACTTATATCTATATTGCTTATAAGCACATATACTATTAAAAAATCTAAATGAGACTTAAAAGCTTAAAATTAGCCGGGTTTAAAAGTTTTGTTGACCCAATTGAAATTGATTTTCCTGGCATCATGTGTGGCATTGTCGGGCCCAATGGTTGCGGTAAATCAAATATTATAGATGCCATCAAATGGGTGAAAGGTGAGCTTTCTCCGAAAAGCTTGAGAAGTGAAAGTCTTCAAGATGTAATCTTCAATGGTTCAGATTCAAGAAAGCCTGTAAGTCATTGTTCTGTGGAGTTAGCTTTTGATAATTCAGAAAATTTTTTAGGAGGAGAATATCTCAAGTTCGATGAAGTGAGTGTGAAAAGAGAAATGGGTAGGGACGGACAATCCACTTATTTTATAAATAATGCTGTTGCTCGAAGAAGAGATGTCCAAGACCTTTTTCTCGGAACTGGTTTAGGTGGAAACAGTTATGCAATCATTGAGCAAGGAATTATCTCGAGCTTAGTAAGCGCAAAACCTGAAGAACTTCGCAGTTATGTTGAAGAAGCTGCGGGTATATCAAAATATAAAGAAAGAAAAAGAGAAACAGAATCAAGAATTAGAAGGACAGCAGAGAACATCTCGAGATTAAAAGATCTCGAAGATGAAGTAAAAAGATCAATAAGAAGGTTAAATGCTGAGGCAAACCTTACCTCGAGGTACAAAAAACTTCGAACAAAAGAACAAGAATTTCAAAAATTTATCATAACCGATGATTTAAATTCTCTTTTAAAGTCTATGAATGCCTCACAGAAGGAAAACGACGATATCGATAAGGATCTTGAAAAGATTGATGGCGAGAGAGCGAAATTTGTTGCAAAGCGAGATGTTTTAAAAACAAGCTTAATGGAAGGCTTAAAGAAACTTGAAGATGAGCAAAGATTATTCTTTGAATCTGGCGCTAAAATTTCACTCATTGAAGAAAAGGAAAGAACAGTTAATCAAAGAATCGTTGATTTAACTGAAGAAGAGCAAAAAAATATTTCTAACTTGGGCGAGCTATCAAAAGAACAAGCCTCATCTGAATCAGGCATGGATGAAATAGATGAACAAACACTTGAAAAGATCAATAAAGATACTGAATCAGTAATAAAGAAGCTTGAAAGTGATATTTCAACAAAAGATCAGGCTTTATTGCATAAATCCTTCCAAAATTTTTGGCAACAGGGGTATAAATTTGGGCAAGGGGAGAGTGGCGAGGCTGCAGAAAAAATAGAATCATTCAAAACCCAATTCAAGGAAAGAAATCAAGTAATTAAAGACGCTATTAAAAATTTAAACTCAGAGCTCGATGAAGAGAAAAGTGAATTAAGCAATCTGATTGAACTTAGAAAAAATCAAGAATTAAAAATAATTGAACTAAAAACAAATCAAGATAAATCGAATGAGGAGCTTAGAAAGTTTGAGTCAGAAATCACAAGACTTGAAACAGAAAAGGATCGAATTGTTCATGAAAGAAATGAAAAAGAATTAAACAAAAGAAGCATTGAAATTGAAGTCAAAGAAAAAGAGGAAAAATTAAAAAGCTTTGATGATATAAAAGTAATTGAGGGTGAAAGGGATGAAATTGTTTCTGATCTCGAAAAGCTCCAAAAAAGAATTATGAACTTGGGGCCAATAAACTTTGCTGCTCCCGAAACTCTTGAAGCAGAGAAACAAAGAAAAGAAGTCTTGAGTGGCCAAATAGAAGAGCTAGAAATTTCACTGAGTAAACTAGATGAAGCAATTAAAAAGATTGATAGAGAATCGAATAAATCATTTCATGATTGCCTTAATTCAGTTAACAAACATCTTGAAGAAATGTTTCCAAAACTTTTTGGTGGCGGTTTCTGTAAACTTGACCTTGTAGATAAATCAGAAGATTCAGGTTTGCTTTTGATGGCTAGGTTGCCTGGTAAGAAAAACACAAAATTGTCTCAACTTTCAGGAGGTGAAAAAGCATTAACAGCCCTCGCTCTGGTTTTCTCACTGTTCTCAATTAATCCAGCGCCATTTTGTCTCCTAGATGAGGTTGATGCACCACTAGATGATGAGAATACAGCTAGATTTATAAATTTAGTTAATGAAATGTCTGAAAAAGTTCAATTTATATTTGTTACTCACAACAAAATCTCAATGGAAAAAAGCACACATCTGCTTGGTGTTACAATGCGAGATCTTGGTGTCTCCAAAGTTGTATCTGTTGACGTTGAACAGGCAATGGAGATGGCACAATCTTGAATCCGATCTATCAATACATAATCTATGGCCTAGTTATTTTTGTTCTTTTAGGAATACTGGGCTACAAAATTTACAGGGTCTATCAAGAAAGAGGAGCAATCAAATTTTCAAAAGATTTAGGCGAAAGTTTTAAGTTTACAAAAAAGGATAAAGAAGAAGTATCAGACGATGAAGAGATTAATGAAATAAGAGTTCCGAAACAAGCTGAATTAAATTTGTCTGACGAAAACGATGGCAAATTTATTGTTATCCATTTATCGGCAAATGTTGGGAAATTATTAGAGTTGGAGATTCTTCAACAAAAATTATTTGCAAATGACCTCGTATTTAAAAATGGCTATTTTGAGTCATCAGACACATCTTTCCATAAAGGTTTCAGGATTCTCAATACTGAGGAGCCAGGAACTTTCCTTGATAGCAAGCCAATTAAGATGATGTCTATAGTCCTACATTTAAGAGGCCAAAGAAATGTATCAAGTACTTTTGACAAAATGTTAAAGCTCGCAAGAAATATTGCACAAACCTTTGATATGAAACTATTAGATGAAAATTTTAATTCTATTTCTGACCAAACAATAGGAAGCTATAAAAACTTAGCAAATGATGTTGATTTAAGAGCAGGCCCATATGCCAATTGAAGATGAGATAAGAAAACTTAAAGCTGAGATAGAAAGACATAACGATCTATACCATCGTGACAATAACCCTGAGATTAGCGACGAAGAGTACGACGCACTTTATCAAAGATTAAAACTGCTGGAAACTGAATACGGTGCTACTTCTGATTCACCAAGCACTACCGTTGGATCAAAACCCTCAAAAGGTTTTGAGAAACACCAACATCTTAAACCCATGCTTTCTCTAGCAAATGTTTTCAATAATGACGACTTTGAAAAATTCGATGAAAGGGTAAGAAAGAGGCTAAATGCAGATGAAATAACCTATGTTATTGAACCAAAGTTTGATGGTATTGGCATCTCACTAACATATGAGAATGGTATTTTGACAAAAGCTGTAACAAGGGGCGATGGAGAAACTGGAGAAGTTGTAACTGAAAATATAAAGACAATAAATAAGATTCCACTAAAAATCACATCTAATACACCTGATGTAATTGAGCTGAGAGGAGAGATTTTTTTTAGTCTAAGTGACTTTGAGACAATCAATAAAAATTTAGAGAAAGAAGGGTTGAAAACTTTTGTAAATCCTAGAAATGCGGCAGCAGGAACTCTTAGAAATTTAGATGTTGAAATTGTGAAACAAAGACCCTTAAATATTTTTTTCTACGCTTTGGGTGGTCATTCAGATGATTTTTCCATTGAAAGCCACGAGGATTTTATGGATTTTCTTGTAAGCAACTCATTTCCAATTAACGACTTAATCAAATTCGAGCAAAAAGATAATGTTGCGCAAGCAGTTGATAAGATTCTTGATTCGAGGGATTCATTGAATTATGAAATTGATGGAGCAGTTGTAAAGGTCAATGATTTTAATCAACAAAACAAACTAGGTTTTGTATCTAAAGCACCAAGGTGGGCAGTTGCATGGAAATTTCCCGCAGCTGAAAAAATTTCAAAGGTAAACGATGTCTTATTTTCCGTTGGCAGAACAGGCATTGTTACTCCATATGCAACTATTGAGCCCGTAATGATCGCTGGAGCAAATATCTCAAATGTCTCTTTACATAATATGGATGAATTAAATAGATTGGGAATTTTAGTCAATGATACTGTCGTAGTGAAACGAGCCGGTGATGTAATCCCACAGATTGTCAAAGTCAAAGATGAACTGAGGACAGGCAGCGAGAAAGGTATTAGTGTTCCATCTAATTGTCCATCTTGTGAGACAAAATTAAGACTCGAGGGTCCTTTTCTGAAATGTGATGCAGGCATGTCTTGTCAAAAACAATTATTTGGTTACTTTGAGCATTTTGTTTCAAGAAAAGCTATGAATATTGATGGATTAGGATACAAGATTAATATCCATTTAATAAATCTCGGATATGTTAAAAAAGCTGCTGATCTGTTTAAACTTAAGAGATATGAACATGAACTAAAAAATCTTGAGGGTTTTGGAGAAAAATCAATCGATAATTTATTTGAAAGCATAGAAAATGCGAGAAAGCCAAAACTTGAAACATTTATTAATTCACTTGGTATTCCTGAAGTCGGTGAATCTACAGCTACAGCGCTAGCGCGTCATTTTAAAAACTTTCAAACATTAAGAGAATCATCCCTTGAAGATTTACTACAGTTGGACAGTATAGGTGAAGTTGTTGCAGATAATATTTTGCAATTTTTTAGCAAGGACCCTGTTGGAATAGATGAATTGTTAGACGAATTGAAGATACAAGATTATGAAATGAGTGAAGATAGCCATTTAGACGGCGTGAAGATTGTAATAACTGGGACTTTTGATGAATTCAGCAGAGAAGAGTTAAAAGATATCATTAAGATGAAAGGTGGTGCACCTTCAAGCAGTGTAAGTTCAAAAACAGATTATTTACTTTTTGGTGATAATGCAGGGTCAAAATATAAAAAAGCCGTTGAACTTGGAATAAAATTAATTGATCAAAAAGGAATTAAGGAATTTTTAAAAATATGAAAAGGATTGCTTTAACTTTAATAGTTTTATTTTTTTATGGTTGTGCAACAAAGATACCATCAAATCAGGATGATATTTGTGATATTTTGCAAGAAAATCCAAGATGGCAACAATCACTTTTAAATGCTGAGCAAAGGTGGAATGCAGAACCTAGCACAGTGATGGCAATTATTAGACAAGAATCTTCTTTTAATCCAAATGCTGCTCCAGAACGTGAGAAGGTTTTAGGCTTCATACCTTGGAAAAGGCCAACTTCAGCAAAAGGATACTCACAAGCAATTGAAGGCACATGGGAGCAATATCAAAAAGAAACTGGCAATAATAGAGCAAATAGATCTGATTTTGATAGCTCTGTAGATTTTATTGGTTGGTATCTGTCAAAAGCCTCATCTGTGCAGATCAGAAATTATGAGGTGGATAAACTATATATTGCATATCACGAGGGGTATGGTGGTTACAAAAGACGTTCTTTCAAATCAAAACCTTGGTTACAAGATGTAGCAAAGAAAGTTAAATATAATGCTGTTAGATATCAAAGACAGTTGAAAAATTGCCCATTAAAAGAAAAGAAAAGTTTTTGGGATATTTTTTAGACTCGCTTAATAAGGAAGTCTTCATTTTGCGCTACCTTCTCAAGATTGGATTAATTATCGAAAAAACACTCTTTGGTTTTGACTTGAGGCTTGTGGCAACTTCAATAAGATCTTCTTTTGAAACATTAAAAATATTATTTCTATAATCTGTTCTCATTTTTTGTGTTTTGTCTTCACTATTTAATCGGTAATCTTTAAAAGCTTCTCCAGCAGGTGATGATGGTTTATCAATATCTGACAGAACTGAAAGTTTACTTTCCAGAATCATATTTTCATCAAAACTACCAAGAGATGCCCAACTCAATGAACTCTCAAAATCTTCAATAGTATCTACGAATCTAGGATCCCTATAAGAGAAAAATTTAAAACAACCAGAAAATGGGTCATATGATGCTCCACCACCATATGCTCCGCCTTGTTCTCGAATCCTTTTATGGAGAAATTCATTTCGCAATAAGCTAGAGAGGATTAAATATTTCGGTGATTCTTTCACATCGTAATGTGGCGCATCAAAAGACATAGCTGAAAAATTAACTTGGGTGTTTATTGGGAAGGCAATTTTGTTGAATGTTTTTACAAAATCGACATTAACACTTCCACTTCCATCTTTTTTAAAGTCCAGTCCTCTTATTTGATTAATTTGTTTTTTATCTAATTTTGTATTTGAAATGAAGAGTAATTCGCTACTCATTGATTCAAATTTTTTAAATAAACTTTCAACTTTCTGCATCTCTGTTTTTAATAAATCTTCCTGATTAGATACAAAAGGAGCAAACTTCGAGATTGCGCTGAGACCACCTAAGTTTTCTTGAATAAAAGCTAAATTATTGTGTGCTGAGCTCGCAGCTAACATTGCGAATCTATGACCATTTTCAACAATAGATTGTTGAAAGCCCATAAAGTTTTGAAACATAAGTTCTTTTATTCTCTGTTCATTCGATAAATCAGTTTTATTTAAAATTTCAAAGATAAGTTCGGTTGTCTCCACACTATTTTTTGGCAAGAATTTTGAGGAAAGAGTTAGGTTGCCTTTTAGCTCATTGTTTTTATCAGTAAAAAAGTGATTTGATACGTTAATACCGCCAGAAATTTTTGAAATTTCTTTCTGAAGTTGCATATGGTCTTTATCGTCAGTTCCAACTTTTCCGAGCAAAGCAGATAAAACCATAAGACTGTTAAGCTCTTCCTGTGATTCAATATTTAAATTCTTAGTAACAGAATTATAAGTAAGGCCATTTGTAGGTTGCTCATAAAAGGTTGGTGAGTAACCAAACGTTGTAAGTTTCTTTGTCTTGGGAAAGCTAACATCTTTAGGCACGTCATTAAGTTCGAGTTTTGGCAAGACCTCTTTGTCAGGGATTGCATTTTGTCTGTCAGCAAGATTTTTAGCTTGATTAACTATATCCAGTTTTTCTTTGTTACTCATAGCTGACTTCAGTCCATCTAGTATTTTTCTTAGCTCACCCTCTTTTTTATTTATAAGATCAGCGTCAGGAACCATTTCTAACTCAACCTTATGGTTATTTGAAATAAAGAATTTATCTACAAGACCTGTGAGATAATTTTTATCTTTTATTCGTTCTTTCAGATTGGCAAGAGCTTCGTCAACGTTAGAAAGGGCTAATGGATCTGACTTATAAAGAGAACCTGGTGCCATGGACAAAAGAATTTGTAAACCATAAGGCAGAGAGCCAGAAGATATTTCTCGTCTACTTAGCTCCAATTGATACAAAGCAGAGTTTACTTGATCTTCCTCAAACCCGTTCTTCACAACTTCTTTGAATGTTGAATCAAGTAATTTTCTAAACTTTTCTTGAGCCCCCTTTTCAGTTCCTTCAACACCACAAATGAAAACGAGATGCCTCATACTATCTTCAAGCCCCAAAATTTGAGCTGGCGACTTGCTAAATTCGTTTGATTCAAGAACTTTATATAAAGGTGAAGATGAATTATCCATCAATAATAATGAAATAAGATGAGCTTCAAGAAGTTGGTCAATATCAAAGCTTTCCCCAAGCACCCATGCACAATAATTCTGATGGCCTGATTGTTCTTTAGAGACAGGGTTAAAGGATTCAGAAGCTATTACGGGTTTGGTAAAACTATCTTGTTTCTCTACAACTTCAATTTTCTTTTCATCTATTTTTTTGAATTTTTTTGCTAACTTATCATTCACATAGTTTTGTATTTCNTTAGCGTCCAAGTCTCCCCATGTGAAATAAGTTGCATTAGAGGGATGGTAAAACTTTTTGTGAAAATTCTTCAAGTAATCATGAGTTAGGCTAGTGATATCTTCTGGCTCTCCACCGCTATTGTGTCTATAAGTNAGATCTGGAAAAAGATTTCTTGTAAGTGCTTGCCATGTTGTGTTGGTNATATTACTCATAGAGCCCTTCATTTCATTAAATACAACTCCCTTGTATTCTAAATCTGAACTACTGCTATCAAATTTCGCAAACTCAAGCCTATGTCCTTCTTGTTTGAAGTCTTCTTCCTCTAGTANAGGAAAATAAACCGCATCTAGATATACATCTAATAAGTTATAAAAATCTTTTTTACTTTGTGTAGCAAAAGGATAGGCTGTCCAGTCACTCGCAGTAAAAGCATTCATAAAAGTGCTCATTGATCTTCTTAACATCATGAAGAATGGATCTCTTACCTTAAATTTTTCAGATCCACATAAAGTTGTATGTTCGAGAATATGCGCAACACCAGAAGAATTTTCAGGAATGGTCCTAAACATAACCATAAAGACTAATTCTTTGGATTTATTTTTTAGATGTATATGTTCTGAGTTGTACTCATCGAGCAAATATCTTTCTGCTTCGTAACCCAATGAAGGGTTATTTTTTTTATCTAAAAGTTTATAGCTATTCATCTTGAAATATTTCAATTGAACTAATATATATAATTTAAGTCATAAATAAAGTATGTATAAAAAAATATTAGCACTTCTATCTTTAATAGTGATTGTTAGCTGTAGTTCAAACCCAGTTAGCGTAGAAAAGTTAAATACTTTTGATCTAGGAGATTTTAAAACCTTCAATGTCGTCATATCAGACAAAAGTGAAGACGTTAAGGTTAGCCCTTTTACAAGCCAAGGTTTAAAAAAATCTTTTGCTGATGGTTTTGAAATGCTTGGATTAGTCAAATCACTTGATACTCCAGATTTTAAAGCTGTTATTTCTTTAACTTTTGATGAGAAGAACAAAAGGTACAGAGGAAGAAGAAATCCTTATTTCTATGATCCTTTTTATGATGATTATTTTTATGATCAGACAGATAGATCAATACTAAGAATGACTTTATATGATGGAACTACGGGCGATCCCTTATGGACTGGTCTTAGATCAACTAAATACGTTGATTCTCAACTACAACTTGATGCAGAAGAGATTAAAAAATATGTTGATAGTTTCTTGTCAGAATTAGTTGGTGGTTAAGGTACTAACCAGTAACTATTAATTTCTCCTTTTGAATTCCAACTGAATTTACATCTTCTATGTCCCTGTCTTTGTAAATAGAGAAATTCAAGTGAATGATAAATGAATTCAATAGTACAAAAGTTTTCGTATCCATTTTCTACAGCAATATCCTTCATATGAAAATCATATTCAGCAGGCTTATTTATTTTGAAACTAGATCCGTCTTTTACTGAGTAGCATTTCTTAGATATTGCTTGTGAATTTTGCCATGCTTGAAGAGTTTTTTTATTTTTGTGGTTTACTTTTAGTTTTCCAGCCAGCCTTATTTGAATTTTCATTGATGGATCATACCCAATAACGGTACAAATTTTGTTTTCTTTATATTCTTGAATTTTGTCAGACCGAAAATCAGAATGGAATCTAAGTAATCTTTTACTAGCTTTATGATCCCTCAAAACCATTACTCTTGATGAAATCTCTTTCTTAGCTAATGTGCTAACTGTTAGCGTATGAAACATCGAATCTCTATTCTTTATTCCATCAGTTAATAATTCACGAGCTTTTTTAAGAATATCGGACTTTTTATTGTAATTCATATCTGTCAGTCTAATTCATGTTCATTCACTTGAGTAATTTTTGATTTAGAATACACCTATGCGTATTTATTGGTTTATTTCTTTGCTTCTGGTTTCGGCATGCTCATCTGAAAGTCAAGATCAGGAATTACCTAAGAAAGAGATTAGAGATAAGGACAAAGATCTAGCAAGTTTGGCAGCTGATTTTTCAGAAAAAATCTTATCACCACATGAAAATATTCATGTTGCAGTTGGCTATGGTTTGGCAAATTCAATTTTAGTTATAGGTGATGAGAAAGATATGATCATAGATACTATGGGTGGAGTAGAAACAGCAGAAGTAGTTCTAGAAGATCTAAGTAAATATAGTGACAACGAAATAGACACAATTGTTTATACACATTTCCATATTGATCATGTTGGCGGCGCGCAAGCATTCATAAACAAATTTGGAGAAGTAGATGTAATTTCTCATAGAGATACATCAAGTGAAGTTGAAAAGTTTTTTGGAATAAAAAGAGAACTAATTGGGCAAAGATCGCAAAAAATGTTTGGCCTAATACTAAAAGATAGAGATCAGGCGTTATCGCATGGAATTGGAATCAAGTTAGAAGCTGGAGTTGATACCCCAGGCTATATCAAGCCAACTATCACTTTTGATCAAAAATTTACAAAAACAATTGGTGGAAGGAAAGTTGATTTCTATCATGCACCAGGTGAAACAGATGACCAAATCTTTGTTTGGATCGAGGAAATGAAAGCATTGTTTCCAGGAGACAATATCTATAAAGCCTTTCCCAACATTTATACCATCAGAGGAACCTCATATAGGAGCTTTCAATCGTGGTATAAAAGTCTTGAAAAAATGATGAGTCTTGAACCAGAAATATTAGTGCCTAGTCATGGTGTGCCAATAGTAGGTAAAGAAGAAATTCAAAAAGTTCTTTCAAACTATAGAGATGCAGTTAAATATGTTCATGATCAAACTCATAGACTTTTAAATGCAGGCTATACACCTGTTGAAGCAGCGCAGCTTGTAAAACTACCAGATTCATTAAGAAATAATGAATATCTTTTTGAGCTATATGGCAATGTTGAGTGGAGTGCCCGTAATTTATTCAATGGGAATTATGGATGGTTTGATGGAAATCCAACAAATTTATTTCCATTTACTGAAAAAGAACTTGGCAAACGAATCGGTAGTCTTATTTCTGAGAATACCTTACAAGAAGAGCTTGAATCTTCCATAGTAAATAAAGACTATCAATGGACATTATATTTAGCGGATATGCTTGAAGCTAAGAATGGAAAAAGTATTGACGTGAATAATGCAAAGGCTGAAGCTCTAAAAGCACTAGGGGAGGATGCATACAATCCAAATGCGAAGAGTTTCTACTTAAGTACATATGCCGATTTAAAAGACGAGACAGATAAAAAAAGAGAAGCTCTTCTCACGACAGAAGAAAGTACAGGGGAAGATGTGCTTAGGCAATTAAGTTTGAATATGTTTTACGAGGTTATGTCTACTAGATTAAATCCAGAAAATGTTTCAAATACTTCAATTCAAAAGAAAATTTATTTTAGAGATCTAAATGAAATTTGGGAACTATCAATTCATAATAGTGTCTTTACATATAAGGAAGTAAGTTCAGAAATGCATGATATAGAAATGGATTCTTTAACTTTTAAATTACTAGTTACTGGCAACTTAAACGCAATTACAGATATCTTAGTATCAAATAAATTAGCGCAAGGAGATGACAAGCGCGGCTTTTTAAACTTCCTAGCATTTTTTACTGAATAGATATGAGTCAACCAACAAGAGTACCTCCAAGACGCAGATCATCTGGTGATGGGCAGCTTATGTTTAGTGCTTTTATACTAGTTTTGGTTATCGCTTCTTTGCTGGGTATGTATTTCTATATAAATGAGCAAAAACAAGAAAGCACTGAAGCAATAAATTTAGTTTCTAGCAAAATTGAAGTAATTGAGGGAAAGCTTTCAATTACAAATGAAGATTCCGAACAAAATATGGAAACTATGACCGATCAAATTGCATTTCTTGACAAAGAAGTGAGAAAACTTTGGGGACACAGAAAAGGTTATTTAGATAGTATTAAAAAACAAGAAAGCAAAGCTATTAAAAATGAAAAAAGCATACAAAATCTCAAGGCAATATCTACAGGACTTGAAGATCAAATAAATGTTGTAAATCAAAAAATTGAACTAGCAGAAGATTTGCAATTAAAACTTACTCTACTTTCCAATGAACTCAATAAACAAAAAAAGGTCCTCGAGACAAACGAAGCATCAATTGAAGCAGTAGATATTTATAGAAAACAAAATAATCAAAAAGTTGCAGATGTGTTAAACAGAATCAATGCTTTAGATAGGGATTTACAAGAGCTAGAAAAAGAACTCAACGATTTAAAAAATTTGGAGCAAGATGAACAGCTTCCTTAACGAAACATTCTTTAAAATTTTACTTGTTGTATGTTTAATACCTGTAGCAATATTTGTGGGGAAAGCTTTTTTACTTTTATCACCAATAATATTCTGGATTTTGAGTTACATGGCTTTTAAAAAGGGCAACCAAAACGAAACAATTATGTGGGTGATTTTTGCTGTTTTAGGTTTAATACTTGCATTTGTCATATAGAATAAGCAATCTACTGGGGATGTGGTGGAACTGGCAGACACGCTGGATTTAGGTTCCAGTGCCGTAAGGCGTGGGGGTTCGACTCCCTCCATCCCTACCATTTTTAGTAATGATCAGATTAATCATAATTTCTTCTTTGTTGTTAACAACTTCTTGTGCTGTAAATACAGTAGATTCAGCCCCTGAAAAGAATAAATTTATACATATAGATGGAACTCCAGCATATGTACTAATTGAGCCAAACAGTTCGGTAGATTCAATGAATGATGATATTTACATATGCTTAGCAGAAGTTGAAGGTAAAGCTAGAAGCATAAGAGTACCAATGAAAGTCGTAGGTGGTTATTTTGGAATAGTGGGATTAATAGCTTTAATTGATGTAGCAACAACTGGAGGATGGGTCTCATCACTTTTACTGCCAGGAGTTGCTATTTTTACAGCCGGCAGTTGGGTTGCATATGCTTCTGCTGATGCTGTCTCAGAGTTGGGCGAATATAAAAATTTAGAAAATTGTCTTGAAGAAAAAGAATATTCAGTAGTGTTCTTCCTTGAAGAAGATAAAACCTAGTACTTTATATATTTTTGCCCTCCATCGAATCTTGTAAAATAAAATTATGAAAGACGAAGACCTAATGGGGATTAGACTCCCTCCATCCCTACCAATTTTGTACAATGAGATATGGATAGAATCTTAAATATAGCCACTTATGCAATTGGTTTTATGATTTTCTTTAATGGGATTTTGTGGCTCATTGATCCTGTTAATTCTGCGAATCAGCTTGGCATGCCAATACTTACCGGAGCGGGACTTAGCACTCAAATTGGAGATTTCAGCAGTTTTTTCCTTGTTGTAGGAGGATTTACTTTGGTTGGTGCCTACACAAAACAGAAGCATTGGTTTTATGCACCAATTGCTCTTCTCAGTTTGGCAGCTGTTTCTAGAATTACTGCTTACTTGATTCACAACGCTGACTTATCTACAGATAAGATTTTTGCTGAACTTTTAATAAGTGCATTTTTGTCAATTATTGTTTGGAGAAGTTAGCCTAAGAGCTCAGTTGCTAATGCAATTGAAAAACCTCAATTAGCAACATATATATTTACTAGGAAATTTTATGAAATATTTAGTTTTAGGCGCAACCGGATTAGTTGGCTCGAAGATAATCGAAAAGCTTGATCCCAAAAATGAAGTGGTTGCTTTTTGTCGAAGAGATTTTGATTTCCCTTCTCATGTTCAGAAAAACATAGTCAATTTTGAAGAAGATTTTGATTTACCAATAGTTGATCATTTGTTCATATGTTTGGGTTTTCCGGTAGAACTTTTAGATCTAGTTATAATGAGAAAATCAGTTAAGAAACTTTTTAAAAAAGTTGATCTTGATTTAGTGACGCAAGTTGCAAAAAAAGCAAAACAGATAGGAATTAAGAATGTTTCAGTAATCTCCTCTGTCGCAGCAAGCGATAAGTCGCTTAATTATTACCTCAAAATTAAAGGCCAGATGGAAAATAATCTCAGGGAATTAGGATTTGATCAGCTAAATATCATTCAGCCTAGCCATATGCTTGGTGAAAGAGAAAAACCTATAGGCCACGATGTAAAACTTTTTGAAGATATTACAAATATTACTGGAAATTTTTTGTTTGGACCCTTAGCAAAATTTAAAAATGTTGAAGCAGAGAAAATTGCAACACTGATGATTAGAAAGTCTACTGAAGGATCCAATGGTGTAAATTTTTATAGTAGATTAGATATATGAAAGTTTTAAAGACACCTGAGGAAAGATTCCAAAACTTAAAAGACTTTAATTTTAAAGAAAATTTTTTTGATGTAACGCATGAAAATCAGAAAATTCGCATGCATTATTTAGATGAAAACTCTGACTCTGATGAAGTTGTCTTGCTTTTACATGGAGAGCCGACATGGTGTTATTTATACAGGCACATAATTCCAATTCTTACAAAAGCCGGAAAAAGAGTAATTGCCCCTGATCTCATTGGCTTCGGGAAGTCAGATAAGTTGGCTGAAAAGTCAAATTATAGTTATGCAAACCATATAGATTGGGTTACACAGCTGTTTAATCACCTTGTCTTAAATAATGTTATTTTATTTGCTCAAGATTGGGGAGGACTTATAGGTCTAAGGCTTCTAACAGCTTCACCGGAAAAATTTTCAGGTTTGGTAGCATCAAATACGGGCTTACCTATTGGCAAAGGATCTAATGAGGGATTCCAGCAATGGCTAAATTTTAGTCAAACAGTAGAAGATTTTAACTCTGGGAAGATTGTCTACCAAGGCAGTCTCAAACAAATTGATGAAGAGGAAATAGCAGCCTATAACGCTCCTTTTCCTGATGAAACATATAAAGCCGCAGCAAGAGTTTTCCCTCTTCTAGTCCCAATAACTGAAGAGCATGATCAAGTTCAAGAAAATATTGCAGCTTGGGAAGTTCTAAAGAAATTTAAGAAACCGACCATTGCAATTTTTGGCGAACACGATTTTTCTTTTAAAGGCCAGGATAAGTTTTTTATAGAAAAGATTCCTGGAGCAAAAGGTATGAACCATCAACAAATTGATGCTGGTCACTTTTCGCAAGAGAATCAACCAAATTTAATTGCCGAGACTATTCTTTCAATTACTTAAATAGTCAGGCATTTCTCTGAAAGCTTCTTTGCCCCAAAAAATTTCATTCTCAATAAAGAAAGTAGGTACACCGAATGCCCCCATTTCAACAGCACTTTCAGTATTTTCGATAAGTTTTTGCTTTATTTGAGGTTCTGAGGATTGATTAAGAATCAAAGTGCCATCGAGGTTATTATTATTGAGGTATTCAGTCAAAATTAACTGGTCACCGAAATTCATTCCTTCTTCCCACATGCCTTTACACACAACGTCAATATATTCTTTCAATACACCAAGTTCTTGTGCTACAAAGCAGCTCTTTGAATTTGTAAGGTATTAATTGGAAAATGAGGATTCATTTGAAATTTTTCTAAATTATGGAACTTGATGAATCTTTCGATTTCTTTATTGAAATATGACCTTTTATTAGGAATCTCTGCATAAGATATTATCGGAGACTGGTTGTTGCTTAATTTGTGAATACCCCCTAATAAACAAATTTTATAATCAAATTGCACGTTATATTTTTTTTCAAAAGCAGGCACGACTTTGTGACTTAGATACCCATTTGGGCTCGCAACATCAAAAATGAATTTAATTTTCAACATATGTTTGGAACTAGATTAATATAATCTTAGACGAAAAAATTGGGATAGGAATAGTTTTGAAAAAAGGATCAGTTGTAGTTGTAGGAGCAGGACCAGGTCTTGGTTCGAGCTTAGCTAAAAAATTTGCTTCAAAAGGACACCACGTATATGTCGCTAGAAGACAGAGAAATGAAGCACAGCTTGAAAGTTTATGTGAAGAGATAATTAAAAGTGGTGGCATTGCTACATCAATACCAACTGATGCAAGAAAAGAAGAAGAGGTAAAGGCATTATTTGTAGAAGTTGCTAAAGGCGGTCCAATAGATTGTGTGATATTCAATATCGGTGCTAACGTTTTCTTTCCAATCGAGGAAACAAGTGAAAGAGTCTTTAAAAAAGTATGGGAAATGGCAACTCTAGCAGGTTTCCTGGTTGGCAAAGAAGCTGTCTCTTATATGAAATCAAAAGGGACGATTATCTTTACTGGTGCTACAGCATCTCTGAGGGGTGGTGCTGGATTTAGTGCTTTTGCATCAGCAAAATTTGGATTGAGAGCTTTAGCACAATCTATGGCAAGAGAGTATGGACCAAAGGGTATACATGTTGCCCATACAATTATAGATGGGGCTATTGATCACCCATGGATAGAAGAAAATTTTCCAGAAATCTATAAACTTAAAGATAAGGACGGCATCTTAAATCCTGATGAAATTGCAGAAGTGTATTTCAACTTACATTTGCAAAAAAGGTCTGCATGGACACATGAATTAGATTTGAGACCATATATGGAAAAATATTAAGAGGGAATTATGAGTAAAGAAGTAAAAGATTTTTTTTCAACTTATAGTGAATTTGTTACGAAAGTTACTAGTGACCCAAGCCTAGATCTAGATGCTTTACAAGCTAGTCTTGAAGATATTGAAAATAAGTCACCAATTGAATCAGCTAGGCTTTTGACTGCTGCTCTTGGTTTAGGTAGTGAAACAGGTGAATTTGTCGAAATTGTTAAAAAAATGTTTCTTCAAGGAAAACCACCATCTGAAGATAATATTTTTCATATGAAAAGAGAGCTGGGAGACATAATGTGGTATTGGGTTACTGCTTGTGCAGCTTTAAAGCTTGATCCATATGAAGTTATAAGTGAAAACCAAAAAAAACTGGAAGCAAGATATGGTGAACAATTTGCCGTAGATAGAAGTGAAGTAAGAAAAGAGGGCGATCTCTAAAATTCTAAATATTTTAAAAAAAATCAAAGTTTACAAATAGAGCATAAATTACTCAGAAAGTTTATAATCAGATTGCTTGAAAATGGATTTCCATAGAGAGGTAAAAAGTTGCAAAAGAAAATTTCTTTAAGCGATAAATATACACAAAGAGAAGGGCAAATCTTTCTTACTGGCATACAAGCGCTTGTCAGGCTTCCGCTCATCCAAAAAGACTTAGACGAAATGAACAACCTCAACACCGGAGGTTTTATATCTGGTTATAAAGGCTCTCCTTTAGGTGGATATGACTTAGAGCTAAGTAGAGCAGCTAAATATCTGAAAGAAAAATCTATTTTTCCATCAACCAGGCTTGAACGAAGAATTGGGTGCAACAGCAGTTTGGGGTTCTCAGCAAGGAGAATTTAAAGGCAGGGGTAAAAAAGATGGAGTTTTTGGTATCTGGTATGGTAAAGGACCAGGCATGGATAGAACCATGGATGTATTTAAGCATGCTAATGCTGCTGGATCATCAAAATATGGAGGAGTGCTTGCTATAGCAGGTGATGATCATGCTGCAAAATCCTCAACATTACCACACCAATCAGACCATAATTTCATGAGTGCATTTATGCCTTATTTGTATCCTTCTGGTGTCGAAGAAATAATTAGGTTTGGATTATTGGGAATTGCAATGAGCCGCTACAGCGGGTGTTGGACAGGTTTTAAAATTGTTTCAGATGTGGCTGACTCAGGTAAAAGATATGACACTGCCGTTGAAACATCTCCAATAATTATTCCTAGCGAAAATTTTCTTGGAGAGTATAAAGACTTGCCAAGAAATATTCTTTATTCCGATACACCAAGAGATCAAGATTATCGCTTACAGAGAGCCAAGGGTTTTGCAGCTCAAGAATTCGTACGAGCCAATAACATCGATAAATCCATGTGGAAAGACAGAAATTCAAAAATGGGAATTATCACAGCAGGCAAGTCTTACAATGACGTAAGAGAGGCCTTGAGATGGTTAAAAATTGATGAGGAAAAAGCTAAAGCTCTTGGTCTATGTATCTATAAAGTTGGAATGCCATGGCCTCTTGAACCTCATGGTGTAAGAGATTTTTGTGAAGGATTAGATACTGTTTTAGTTGTTGAGGAAAAAAGAGAACTCATAGAACATCAAGTTAAATGGCAGCTTTATAATTGGAAAGATACTGTACGTCCAACAGTTGTAGGAAAGCAAGACGAGTATGGCAGTTGGCTTTTACCTGCAGAAAATGATCTTCCTTTACAAACAATTGTTGAAGCTATCTCAACAAGATTACATAGCATTACAGGAGACAATGAGCTTTTAAAACATCTAGAGTGGTTTAATGAAAGAAATAAATTTCAAGCAAACCAAGAGGCCCCAATACAAAGAAGGCCTTTTTTCTGTTCTGGTTGTCCACATAACTCCTCATTAAAACTTCCTGAGGGTAAAAGAGCTCTTGGTGGTATAGGGTGCCACTACATGGCAGTTAGTTCTGTTGAGGGCACAGAGTTTTTCACTCAAATGGGAGGAGAGGGCACGCCTTGGATTGGTATAGCACCTTTCTCAAAGGAAAAACATGTTTTTGCAAATCTCGGAGATGGCACATATAAACACTCTGGAATTTTAGCTATAAGAGCTTCGCTGGATGCAAACGTAAATATTACTTACAAAATTCTATATAACGATGCAGTTGCCATGACAGGTGGACAGGAAATTGGTGGAAATTGGGATGTTGAAGGCATTGTCAAACAAGTATTAGCAGAAGGTGTAAAAAAAGTTTCCATACTTTCCCAAGACCCGAAAAAATACAAACATTTAGTACAAGATGGAGTAAAAAGCTTACATCGAGACTCAATCGTCGTTGAGCAAGAAGAATTAAGTGAGTTTGAGGGTGTAAGTGTTTTAATCTTTGATCAAACTTGTGCTGCAGAAAAGAGACGTAGAAGAAAAAGAGGCTTAATGGAGGACCCAAAAAAGCGTGTCGTAATCAATAAGGAAGTTTGTGAGGGTTGTGGTGACTGTTCAATCCAATCGAGTTGTGTATCCATAGAACCACTAGAGACAGAATTAGGCAGAAAAAGAAAAATTAATCAATCAAGTTGTAATAAAGATTATTCCTGTATAAAGGGTTTCTGTCCTTCTTTTGTAACTGTGAATGCAGAAATGAGAACAAACAGTGAATTCAAGGATCTGGGAGAATTTCCGGATCCTGCAAGAATTACACCTGACCAAGTTTCTAATATTATGTTGACAGGTATTGGGGGCACAGGTGTGCTCACAATTTCCGCAATTCTCGCCTATGCAGCTCACTTTGAAGAAAAAGATTCATCTGTTTTAGATATGACTGGTCTAGCGCAAAAAGGTGGTGCTGTATGGTCCCATATTAAAATTTATGAAAAAGGTGTTACTCCTTATAGTCAGAAAATTTCTCCGGGTTCAGCGGATATTTTGTTAGCATGTGATGCAGTTGTTGGAACCAAGCCTGAGATACAAGAGGTAGTTTCTAGAGAGAATACACTAACAGTTCTTAATAGTAATACTATTCCAGTTTCAGATTTTGTTACTGAAAGAGACATTGATTTTAAGAACAAAGATGTTCGCAATATGTTGAAAAATACAACTAAAAAAATTATTTCTGAAGTTCCTGCAATAAAAATTTCAGAACAGCTGTCTGGCGACGCTATTGGTACTAATATGCTGATGCTTGGAAGTGCTTATCAAAATGGTTTAATCCCATTGGAAGCTGAAAACATTATCAATGCTATAAAGCTTAATGGGGTTGGTATAGATAGAAATATTTACAATTTTAATCTTGGAAGGCTTTACACATTTAACCCAGATCATGAGGTATTTGATTTTCTCAAAAAAGATATAGTTAAAAACCTAAATTCAGTGGAATTATTTGAAGACCGTCTGGAAAGAATAAATAATTATGACACTAGAGTGGTAAACGATTTCTCAGAAGATAAGAAGCTTATAGATGATATCCTCTCACAAGAAATAGATACTGAAACCTTAACAAAAGATGCAATTAAAGAACTCTATAGGGTCTATGCAATTAAAGATGAATATGAGGTTGCACGCATGCACATTGAGACAACGGCAAAAATTCTTGATGACAGTTTTGCAAGCTGGAACAACCTAAAATTTTATCTTTCACCTCCAATGTTATTTTTTATGAAAGATAAAAGAACAGGCAGGCCTAAGAAAATTGAAATTCCTGGTTACATAGCTATGCCAATTTTCAAGCTACTACATGCATTTAAATTTCTGAGAGGAACAATATTCGACCCACTAAATTTATCACCAGACAGGATCAGAGAGCATGAACATAAAAAGATCTTTAGATCTAAATTACAGGAAATTAATAACGAGATTGCAGGCAAAAAAGCCAAAAGGCTCAGAGAATTTATTGACGCTTCAAAAACTGTAAAAGGTTATGGGCCTGTAAGAGAAAAATCATATGAAAAATTTAAAAGATTTATAAATATACCTGAGAAGAAAAGATTAAGACTGCTAAGAGAGTTATTCAGCTTTACATCAACAAAACCTATCAAATCAAAAAAAATTACTTCTTCTGAAAATATTAGAATCAAATGAAAAAAGTAACAGATAGTTTCTTTGTCTCTTCTCAGATTACTGTCGAAGATATTCCTGATATAGCAAAACAAGGATTTAGCACAATAGTTTGCAATAGACCTAATCACGAGGAAATCGGGCAAACTGATTATCAAAAGATCGAATTATGTTGTGCCCAAAATAATTTAAAGTTTATTAACTTACCTATGTCACCAGGACACCTAACAAGTGATCTAATAGACCAGACATATGATTTGATTAATGAAGAAAATAAAACATTTGCCTATTGCAGAACAGGAACTAGATGCATAACTTTATGGGCATGTGCAAATGTGAAACTTAACGAAGTTTCAGAAACTTTAGATCAGGTTAACCAAGCTGGTTATGATTTAGACCATCTTCAAGATTTTCTCGAAGATATTAAGGCTTCTTGAATAGTGTAATCATCCATACAATTGGAATTACAATCAAACAACCAAGTGTAATATTTATTGCCAGCATTAGTGGAAAATCGACAATTGCCCCTAAAAAATCAGACAAAGAATTGCCAATCAAAGCACCATAAAGAGCGCCATGAACACCAGAGCCTTTAAAATACTTATCAATATCAATACCAAGCAAGGTAGCAAAGGCTAAAACTCCATTATCAATTAGCCCATATATTATTCCATCAGGCATTAGAATATTTTCCTCTTCATATTTTTTAGAGTTATATAAAGAAAGACGAAATAAACAACCTCAAATGCTGTAAAGCCTACTAAAAATGCAGAAGTAAACTCTCCATATATCAAAGTAATTATTCTACCGAACAAGATTCCTGAAATTATGAATAAAAGAATTTTAAAGAATTGTTCTTGATGTTTGGGTTGGAAAATAGCTATTAAAGCAAATATTCCGATGAAAAAATTTATGCCTCCATAAACTGAACGGATTTCAGCAGAGCCTAAATCTGAATTCAATGTTAAGCCAACTTGTTCTACATAGCTTGCTGGCTCAAATAATGCCCAGCCACCTAACCAGCCATACATTATTGCTGTAAAAAGTAAAAATATTTTATTTATCATTATTCGTTATTTTTTGTTAGTAAATCTATATTACCACCTGTTGCCATAACATTGTCAGTGAAAGTTTTTTCGGTTACAAAACTATGAAGGTATTGTGGACCGCCTGCTTTTGGACCTGTACCACTCAAGCCTTGGCCACCGAATGGTTGAACTCCTACTACAGCTCCTACTATATCTCGGTTTAAATAAAAGTTTCCGATGTTTGATTTTTCAAATATCTTGCTAGCTTTATCAAGTATTCTTGAGTGAACACCCATTGTTAGACCGAAACCTATTGAATTTATTTCGTCAATAATTGAGTCTAAATCATTTGGGTTATAGCTTATGAAGTGCAAAATAGGACCGAATTTTTCGCCATCAATATCTCTGATCGAATCAACTTTGAATGCAATCGGTTTGAGAAATAATGATTTTTCCGGAATCTCACATTCTGTTTCTATAAATTCTTTGCCCGCTTTTTTTAACTTGGCGATATGTGTCTTAAGTTTATCTAATGAAGTGCTATTAATGATTGGTCCAATATCAACTTTTGGTTGGTTCGGATCACCAATTTCAAGCTCTTGCATGGCCTCTTTTAAATAATCCCAGTATTCTTCAGCGACATCTTCTTGGACATAGACCACTCTAAGAGCGCTACATCTTTGACCTGCACTATAAAAAGCAGATCTCATGACATCATCAATTACTTGCTCTTTGAGCGAAGATGAATCTACAAACATTGCATTTTGGCCACCTGTTTCTGCAATCAAAGTTTTAATTGCGCCATCTGTTTGTGCAAGATTAAGGTTAATTGCTCTTGCTGCAGAAGTTGAGCCTGTAAAAGCGACACCACTTAAATTATTCATTTTGGTAAGTTCATTACCAATATCTTTTCCACCGACAACAAGCTGAAGTGCAGATTCTGGTACACCTGCTTCATGAAATAGTTTTACAATTTGGAAAGCAATGAGAGATGTGTCCTCAGCAGGTTTGGCTATGACATTATTGCCTGTTACTAAAGCTGCTGCAATTTGCCCAATAAAAATTGCCATAGGGAAATTCCATGGGCTTATGCATAAGAAGCTTCCCTTTGGCGCATTAATTAGATAGTTCTTTTCTCCAGATGGACTCTCAAGCTCTTGTTTTTTAAAAAGCTGTTCAGCATGCAGACAATAGTAATTTATAAAATCAATTGATTCTCTTACTTCTGCATCACAATCTTTTAATGATTTACCTGCCTCATTACAAAGTAGGTAGAAGAACATATTTGAATTCTCTTTTATTAGCTCAACAGCTTTTTTTAAGACCTTTGACCTTTCTGAGCTATTTGTCTTATTCCAATTTAGATCAGAGATTTCTATTTTGTTTAAGTTATTTGCATTTAGATATGAAACTTTCCCAATGCGTTTCTTCTTATCACTTGGTGAGAATTTATCTTCATAAACATCAATTATTTCTTCACCATTTATAATTGAACAAGCATAAAAATCTTGATCATTGAAATCGTTCATATTTCTCACTAAATCGTCTATTTTCATTAAATCTCCAAAATCAAAACCATCTGAATTTTCTCTATCTGAAAAAATATTTTTTGGTCTAGGCACTTGAGTTAAATAATTTTGTTCTTTTAAGTTTTTAGATGCTATTTCAATAGGATTCTTTACAACATCTTTTACCGGTATATCTTTAGATAGATACTTGTTTACAAATGAGCTGTTTGCTCCATTTTCTAAAAGTCTTCTAACTAAATAAGGTAAGAGTTCTTTTTTTGAACCAACAGGAGCATATACTCTTGTCAAAGGAAAAATATCGTATACTTTTTCAGCATTTCTATAAGTTAAATCACCCATTCCAAAGATTCTTTGAAATTCAAATTTGTCCTCCCTTCCTTTATAAAGCTCCATAATTGCAGCAATGGTATGAGCATTATGTGTTGCGAAGTAAGGTCTTAAATTTTTTGTCTCAGAAATAATTTTTGCAGTCGACAAATAATTAATATCTGTAAAGGATTTTGATGTGAAGACCGGTAAATCTTCTGCACCTTTAATTTGGTGTATTTTAATTTCTTGATCCCAGTAAGCTCCTTTTACAAGCCTCATCATCATGCCATTTCTATTGGCACCTAATTCATCAACTAATTTAACAACAACTGGAGCTCTCTTTCCGTACGCTTGAATTGCTAAACCAAGCCCACTCCAATCTTTAAGATCTTTTCTTTTAGCAAGATTTTCAATGAGGTGGAGGCTAAGCTCTAATCTATCCTGTTCCTCAGCATCAATTGTCAGAGCAATATCATGGGCTGCTGACTGAATGCAAAGTTGATAAACCCTCTCCAAGAGTTCATCAAAGACTCTTCCTTTTTTTGTTGCTTCATATCTTGGATGGATTGCTGAAAGTTTAATTGAGATTTCATGAAATGAATTGGATAGTAAGGCATTTTTTTCGCCAACCTTTCTAATGGCTTCTTCATATGCATTAAAGAAGAAGTCTACGTCTGATTGTGTTCTTGCTGCCTCTCCGAGCATGTCGAATGAGCAAGGTATTTTTGGCATATCAAATTTATTCAAAGCATCGTCAATATCTATTCCTGAAACAAATTCTTCGCTTAAGATTTCCATGCCTTTTTTGATTGCCTCTCTTAGAATCGGATCGCCTATACGTGATGTAAGGCCCTGAATCCAGCTGATCGGATTTGAACTTATGTTTTTATCAAGCTCAACTACTTGCTCAGCAAGGAATAAACCAAAGGTTGTTGCATTTACGAATAAAGACGGAGAACTATTAAAATGCGCAAGCCATTTTTTGCCGCCTATTTTTTCTTCAATAATTTCGTCACATGTTGCATTATCAGGTATTCTCAGAAGCGACTCTGCAAGACACATTAAAGCTATGCCCTCTTGATTGCTTAAACCATATTCCAGAAAAAAATTATCCAATCTGGTTTTGTTTCTGTCTTGTCTGCACTTATTTACAATTGCAGCTGCATTCTCTTGAATTTTTTGATTATTAATCCAATCATTTGAATCAATTAGTTTTTGTACCAGAATTGATTCGTCCGCATATTTCAGGGTTTGTAAGTCTTTAAAGAAAATTTCAGTGCTCATTTTTGTAGGGGTATTTTACCTTGTATTAGATGGTTTTAGAATGAATTTTTAGTTCCATCTAGACTTAGCTTCTGCGAAAGATTCTTTAATATATCCTTTCAGCCAAGTGCAGCCTGGGTCGTTGTCATTTGATGCGTGCCAAGCAAGAAAAAATTGAGATGGTGCAACTTCAAACGGAAGGGTTTTGTAGGCTAAATCGTGTTTTTTTGCAAAGGATTTTGTACAGGTCAGAACCATATCTGTGCTGTTGAGTATCTCAGGAGTAATTAAATAGTGTTGGGCTCTTAGAGCAATCTTTCTATCTAGTTGAAGTTTAGCTAGAGCATTATCAACTAATGCAGCGCCTCTTTTTCTGCCTGAAATATGTATGTGATCTAAATCTAGATACTGTTCAATACTCAATGCATCTTCGGCAGCCAATTTATGATCTTTTCGGAAGCCACAAACAAATTCGTCTTCAAAAATTAGTTCCTTTTTAATGTCTGAATCAGATGGGGGAAATGGATCAACAGCAAAACATACTTCATTTGCAACTAAAGCATGCTGTAAATCTTCTCGTTTTGTGTAGTAACTACTTAGACTCACCCTTGGTGCAACTTCATGCACCTTTTCCATTAGTATTGGTAGCACTCTGCCTTCACTGACATCGTTGAGAGACAATTAAAAGTTCGGCTTGAAACTGCAGGGTCAAATGCATCCGGCTCTTCAAGTGTTTTGTGCAAAATTAATAAAGCTTCTCTGACATGTATGATGATATTTTCAGTCTTAGCTGTTGGTTGGACCCCTTGGCCAACTCTTATAAAGAGCTGGTCATTGAAATAATCTCTTAGTTTAGAAAGGGCGCTACTCACAGCTGGTTGAGTAATACCTACAATCTCGCCTGCTTTAGTAAGACTCCCCTCGGTATAGATTGCATTGAATACAACAAGAAGGTTAAGGTCGAGATTATTTAATTTCATTTATAGCTTATAATTGTATGAGGACTATTATAAATAATATTTATAGTATTTCAGAAGTTTTTTTAATAATTGATAACTATGAAATTTGATACCACAGAAAAGATCGATTTTTACCTTCCTAAAGTCAAAAGCTTTATTGATGAAGTTGTTGTTCCAGTAGAACAAGAAATTTTAAAGAGAGACATCCCTGAAGAAAAAAGATGGGAGCCTTATCCTGAGTTGGATGACTTAAAAAAAGAAGCGCGCTCAAGAGGATTATGGAATTTATTTTTACCTGATAGTGAGTATGGCGCTGGTTTATCTAACTATGAATATGCGCACTTAGCAGAAGCCATGGGTCGAACTTATCTAGCTTCTGAAGCAATGAACTGCAGTGCACCAGACACCGGAAATATGGAAGTATTGGTGAGATATGGGTCAAAAGAGCAACAAGAAACATGGTTAAAGCCACTGTTAGAGGGTGAAATTAGATCAGCTTTTGGTATGACAGAACCACAGGTAGCATCATCAGATGCAACTAATATGGAAGCTACTGCAGAACTAGTGGATGGACAATGGGTTATTAATGGTGAAAAGTGGTGGACTTCAGGTGCTGGTGATCCTAGNTGTAAGATCATCATTTTTATGTGTGTTACTAATCCTGATAATGAAAGACACCAAAGACACTCTATGATTCTTGTTCCAATGGATACACCAGGTGTTGAGGTAAAAAGAATGATGCATGTCTTCGGCTATGATGATGCACCTCACGGCCATGCTCATATGAAATTTGATAATGTAAAAGTCCCTGCTGAAAATGTAATTTTGGGAGAGGGAAGAGGTTTTGAGATAGCTCAAGGCAGATTAGGCCCGGGACGAATTCATCATTGTATGCGTTCCATTGGAGCAGCTGAAGTAGCATTTGAATTAATGTGTAAAAGATCTCTTGAGAGAAAAGCCTTTGGCAAAGAGCTTGCAAGGCTTGGTGGAAATTTTGATGTTATTGCAGACTCAAGAATGGAAATTAATCAAGCTAGACTCCTTACGCTCCATGCGGCATGGAAGATGGATAAGTATGGCAATAAAGTTGCTGCAAGTGAAATAGCTCAAATTAAAGTAGCAGCTCCGATCATGGCTTGTAATGTTATTGATCGAGCAATACAAATGCATGGTGGAGGAGGTGTAAGTCAAGATTTTCCTCTAGCAAGCATGTATGCTCATATGAGAACTCTTAGGCTAGCAGATGGTCCTGACGAAGTTCACAGAAGAACGGTTGCTAGACTTGAGTTGGCAAAACTTGTGCAAGATAAATAAATGAATTTTGAGAATAAAGTATTTCCAAATGATGAACAGTTGCAGGGCTTTAATGATGATCCGAATTTAGGACCAATCAAAATGCTTAATCTCCTCAAACTAAAGAAAAAAGCAGAATATGCTGATGGTCGAGAAACAAATCTTTCAGGTCTTGAAGCCTACATGCTTTATGGTGAAGAAGTACAACAACACCTAGAAAAAGTCGGTGCTAGGCTTGTTTTTAGTGGTCCAGTTTCCAGGCTCATGATTGGTGAAATCGAGGAGCTTTGGGATCTAGCTGCGGTTGCAGAATATCCTAATAGAGCTGCAATGCTTAAAATGATTACGGATCCTGACTACCTTAAAACTGCTGAACATAGAGAAGCAGCGCTTAAAGGCCAACTTAATATAGAAATCTTGTGAAAAGATTTCTCCCTTCAGTAGCTGATAACAATTTTCATGGACCAAAAATAGCTTTTTATTTTTTTGTACTTTTTATGGTTGTTAATACTGTGAGAAGCTTAATTCATTTTTTTGCTGATGATGCTGGATTAAATTCTATTGCAAACATAATTATTTTTGAGGGAGACCCTGATCCAAATAAAGTTATATATTTATTTGGCTCTCTTTGGGGGGAAATGCAATTACTTTGTTGTGCAATAAGTTGGATTGTTATTTTTAAGTACAAGAGTTTAATTCCATTTATGTATTTCATTTGGCTAATGGAGTGGTTCTTAAGAGTAACTTTCATTAAATATAAGCATGGTCTGGATACGCTCTATACTCTGGGCCCAACTCCTGGTTCTGACTATGCTCTTCTAGCAGTTGGTCTGTTGTTTATTTTTTTTATAATATCTTTAAGGGACTCCACTAAATGAAAGTTTTTAAATATTTGTTGATAATATTATCTGCTGTTGTACTGCTAGGCTTACTTCTGATGCAGAATCATACAGTTCAAAATAAATTATTTGAGAGAACAGCAAAACAATTACTCACAGCAGAAGAAATATTCATGGAAGATGCTCTTTCAGTTGCAGTCTGTGGTTCAAGATCTCCATTACCTGGTCCAAATAGAGCAGAAACTTGTCTTCTAATACAAGCTGGTACATCTAAATTCATCATAGATCTTGGTCGAGGTAGTGGTGATAATCTACAAAAATGGCAAGTGGATTATTCTGATTTAGAAGCTGTTATTCTCAGTCATTTACATTCTGATCACATTAGTGATTTGGCAGAAATTCAATTTCAAACTTGGTTAGGAGGTAGAAAAGCTCCGCTTTCTGTGTTGGGACCAAAAGGAACAGAATCAACAGTCCAAGGTTTTGCGCAGGCTTTTAAATTAGATTCTATCTATAGAAGTGAGCATCATGGAGCAATATTACCTATTGAGGCATATGGTTACGATGTTGTTGAGTTTGACGGAGATACTAACTTAATCTTTCAGAATGAAGATACTAAGATAACCGCTTTTAAAGTTGATCACTATCCTGTTGATCCCTCTTATGGTTTCAAAATCGAATATAAAGACCGATCAATTGTTATCAGTGGTGACACAATCGCTTTGGAGGAAATGGTTGAATATTCAAAAGGGGTCGATGTGCTGTTCCATGAAGCTTTGGCTAAACCTTTGATTCAAAGAATGGAAAAAATTTCTGACGAGATTGGTAATGATGTTATTTCAAAAGTTTTATTTGATATTCAGGATTACCATGCCACTACCATTGAAGTGGCAGAAATAGCTAAGAGATCAGAAGTAGGTTTGCTTGTTTTTTATCACCTAATTCCTGCTCCTAGAAATTATGTTAGTGAACAAATGTTCTTAAGGGGTGTTGATGATATTTTTAAAAATTATCATGTCTCAGATGATGGAAGCTTAGTAAGTTTACCTTCAGGAAGTGATGAAATTATTCTCTCATCAATCGATTAGCCTTCGTATGTAACCCTGTAAATCACTCCATCGTGATCATCAGAAATTAACATTGAACCATCTTTGAGCATTAGAGGTGCTGCAGGTCTTCCCCAATATTCCTCGCCTACAAGCCAGCCTGTCATGAAAGTTTCTGCAGAAACTACTTGATTGTCCTCAAATTTCATGAATAAAACTTCATAACCAACTTTACTAGATCTATTCCATGAACCGTGTTGTGCTACAAACAAACCATTTTTATAGTGGTCAGGGAACATGTTCCCAGAATAAAACTTTACCCCGAGCGGCGCTGAGTGAGCTTGAAATTCCCAAACAGGTCTTGTGAACTTAAATGAGTCATTAGCTATGAATTTGTCATCCTTTATGCCTTTCCCATGAAAAAAAGGAAAACCAAAATGTTCGCCATTAGTTGAGACCTTATTCAACTCACATGGAGGTATATCATCTCCCATCCAGTCACGACCATTATCTGTAAAATACATTTCTCCCGTTATCGGATGCCAATCAAATCCAACACTATTTCTGACTCCGTCAGCGTAAATGGTTAAATCATCTTCTTGAAGTTTTAAAATTGTTCCAAACCTTGAGTCAGTGTCATCACAAACATTGCATGGCACGCCCTCTGAGATATAAAGTGCACCATCCGGACCAAAATCAATCCATTTCCATCCATGATGGAATTTTTTTACAGGGTTTAACATTCCTTTCCTAGGTAAATCATCAAAATAAACTTTTGAAATTATTTCACCACCAGAATTAATTTGTTGTTCAACATTCTCAACAACTATAATTTGGTCTATTTCTGCAATGAATAAATGCCCATCTTTGATAGCAACGCCTGTTGGTAGAGAGAGATCAGTTAACAAGACTCTTACATCATTTGGATTTACCTTATCTATAATGTGAACTTTTCCAGCAGATCTGCTGCCGACGAATATAAAATTTTCACCTTCTACCATCTGTCTAGGATTTTCGATTGACTCTGTATAAGTAGCAATTTTAAAACCATCAGCTACTTTTAATTTTTCAACGTCAGCACTTATAAAAGCGCTTATAATGTGATTAAGAGAAATATTTTTTTGTGTAAATTGTTCATATTATGTTAGTCTAATTTTCCCATTGAATTTATGTAATTAATCTCAAATTTATATGGTAATAATTAACAGTTAAACAAGAGGAACAAATGAATAAGATATTTAGTCTACTATTAACAACAATGTTTATTTCTGCATATCCAGGCATGCCAGAAAACATACCACCAGAAGCACTTAAAAAAATGCCACCGGAAATGATGGAAAGATTCATGTCGGGTATGGGGGATGATGATGAATTTGAAACACTGGCAGATTTTTTTGCTGATAATGAAATTGAAACATCTGAAGGATTTCTAACTCTGCATAGGAATGTAGAAGAAGACGAATATTTCCTTGAGTTAACAGAAGAAGATCTAGATAAAGAATTTATTTACTTTGCTTATCTGCTTAACGCTCCTCAAGCAGCAGGTGTTAGAGGTGGAGCTATCGGTCAAGGTGCGATTCTGGAATTTAGAAGATTTAAAGATGGGTTAGCTCTATATAAAAAGAACACTTACTTTTCAAATGAAACTGATAATAATATTGGAAAAGCTGATCTAACAAATATTGTTGAAGCTTTTTTAGAAAATTTTTCAATTGTTGTTGAAGATGAAGGCAAGATCATTATTTCAGTTGATGATTTGTTTAAATCCGAAACACTGACTAATGTTTCACCTAATTTGCCACCAGAGTATAGAGACTTTGTAGCATTGAATTTGGGTAGACTCGATAGCAGTAAAACCTTTGTAAACCAGGTCAGGAACTACCCAAAAAATACTGCTGTAGAGGTTGTTTTTGGGTTTTCGAATTCTAATCCTAATCAAAGAAGAGCTGTCTATGCAGTGGCTGACGCAAGATATACTTCAATTTCAGGGAGACACTTATTCGTTGAAATGCCTGATGATGGCTTTGAACCAAGAATTGCTGATCAAAGAGTTGGTTACTTTTCACAAAGAGTCACAGATATGTCTACTTATGACAACTATCCACAAAGAGACTTAATTAATAAGTGGAGACTCGTTAAGAAAGACCCATCAGCAGAATTATCAGAACCCGTAGAACCAATAGTTTTTTGGGTCGATAAAGCAACGCCTGAGGAAATTAAACCAATGGTAGTTAAGGGAATTGAGGCATGGAATTTTGCATATGAAAGAGCAGGTTTTAAAAATGCTGTTGTAGCAAAAATTCAACCAGACGATTCTGAATGGGATGCTGGTGATGTGCAGTATAACGTTGTTAGGTGGTCATCCTCACCAGAGCCAGGTTTTTCTGGTTATGGTCCTAGTATAGGAAACCCTAGAACTGGAGAACTTATTGCTGCGGATATTGTGCAAGAGTTTAATGCTATCAAAAGAGGTTACAACTACAGAAAACTTTGGGGTTGGACACCAGAAAATGATCCATTAGAGCAATGGATTGTTAGTTTAACAATGCATGAGGTTGGCCACACCATAGGCTTGAGACATAACTTTAGTGCTAGCTACTTATATGGACCAAGAGAAGTTCATGATAAAAGTGTTACTGGTAATGTAACAATAGCCTCAATAATGGATTATGACCCTATAAATTTAGCACCTCCAGGCATGGAGCAAGGAATGTATTTCCCAACCGAGCCAGGTGAGTACGACCGTTGGGCAATAGAGTTTGCTTACACACCCAATCTAACAGAAGAAGCTAGAGCTAAATTATTAGCTAAATCTGTAGAGCCTCCTTATACATATGGCCCTGATGGAGATGCAATGTCCTCTCCAGGTCGAAATATTGATCCAAGAGCAAAAAGATATGATATGTCTAATGACGTTGTTACCTACACTGCTGATAGGTTCATGACAATTGATAACAAAATTGCTGAACTTAATGAGATCTATGCTGATGAAGGTGAGACTAAAAATGATTTCACTAACTCTTTTTACAGTCTTGTTACCGAGAAAGGTAGATTCATGGATGCAGTTTCTAGACAAATTGGCGGTGTTTACGTTACTAAATTAGTTAATGGACAAGATGACGTTAATGCATATGAACCAGTACCTTACGAAAAACAAAAAGCCGCAATGGACTTAATTACTTCAAAATTCTTGGCTAATGGTGTCTGGAGTTTTGATCCTGAAATACTAAAAAACTTACAGAGAGAAAAAAGAGCTACTGGCTACTCTAGTGGTGGCAATGAAGATCCAAGGTTACATGACATGGTTTTAGGAATGCAGGGCAGGGTCCTAGCAGCATTGCTTCATCCAAATGTTATGACAAGACTGGTTGATTCAGCTCAATATGGCAATACGTACATGCCAAATGAAGTTTTAGAAGATTTATTTCAAGGAATTTTTGTGAAGGGTGAAACTCCTGATACTTTCAAAAGAAATCTTCAATCAGTATATGTTGATGGTCTTATCAGTGCTTTTGCAGAAGATAGTGATTACGATGAAATTTCAAAAGCAGCAGTATTTAAATCTCTAAAAAATGTGCAAAAATTTACAAAAGGAACTGCTAGAGATCCTGGTGTAAAAGCTCATTACGAGTACTTAAACTGGAAAGTAAATAATTTCTTTGATGGCAAAGCATTTAACTTTCTCGAAAAGTAATTTAGAGACCCGTAGCTCAGCTGGTTAGAGCGCTGTCTTGACATGGCAGAGGTCGTTGGTTCAAATCCAATCGGGTCTACCATTTGACTTAATATAAATATCGTTTATATTACATCATATTAAATTCTTATATATATGAAAAACATAGTATTATTCTTACTTCTATCGTTTTCAAGTATCGCTTTTTCAGCAGAACATGAGATTAAAATGCTCAACTTTGGATCTGAAGGCGGTATGGTATTTGAGCCAGGCTTTCTCAAAGTAAATGTAGGNGACAAAGTGAACTTTGTTGCAGTAGATATTTCTCATAATACAGAATCAGTTGAAGGCTTGATTCCTGCGGGAGCAACAAGCTGGAAAGGTGANATTAACGAAAATGTTAGTGTTGTGATTGATAAAGAGGGTGTTTATGTNTACCAGTGTACCCCGCANATCATCTTAGGAATGGTAGGTGTAATACAAGCAGGTGANCCAGTAAACAAAGACGAAGTTATGGCAAATGTTGGCAAAATTACTATTGCTGTAAACTCTGAGAGACTCACTAACTACCTAGCACAAGTTAATTAGAATCAAAAAATATTAACGCAGCAGCTCGAGACATTTTAGAGTTGCTGTGAGCTACCCCTGGCACAATCTGAAATTCCCAATTAAATTCAAGGTTATTTTGTTGAGTAATGGATTCTGTGTATTCGAAAAAATTGTTTGCTCTTTGAAATCTATTAAAACCTTGTTTTTGAGCACCTTCCGACTGATTAACGGAAGAGTCAACGTCTGTATCTTTAGACCCAATAAGAATATGAAGATTCGTCTTCAAGAATTTCTTTACATTTGAATCATTCAATGAAACAGGAGGATTTTTTATTCCGTAAGGAAAATTTGCTCCATTTAAAAAAGTATACCAACCTGCATTAGCTGCAATTGCTATGTCAACAGCAGGTGAGTCAGACGTTAGTAAGTATCTGTGAACAAATTGTGCTCCAGCAGAATGGCCGTAAATATTGTATTTTTTGTCATTAAGGCCGAATAAGCTCTTAATATGCACGAAGAGTTCATCTATTGAATTATTAAGGTATAGAGTCCTATTTTCACGAATAACACCCTTAGAGGTCGACATTTGGAGAGTATTAAAGCTTGGAAATTGTGATCGTTTAAAATGTGGTGCAAAAAGTGCGACATTTTTATCATCAGCCCTATCAATCCAGGTTTCTAGATAGTTATCAGCATTTCTAGAATTACCGTGAATAATGAATATAACCTCAGTATCTTCATCAATTACATCCGGTAAATGATAATAGACGTCTAAATTAGGCTTTGACCAAGTTTTATAGGTAAATTTATCCAGTTTCATCCCATATTGTAAAAAACTTATAAAAATTAAAGGATAAATGGCAAATCTTAAAAATTTCACATATAAATTGTAACAATACAAAAATTAAAACACTAATAAATATATTTTGAACACTATAAAATAGTTAAAAGGCTTTTAAAATAATGTTTTTATGTATTAATATTATAATTTTGAACACTGATAATTGTTAAATATACAAGATTTTTCCATTTGAACACTAATATTCGATTAATTTTGAACACTATTATCGTATTTGAACACTAAAAAATGAATTTTGAACACTACTAATTCTATTTAATCCTTATAAACAAAGGATTTAAGTAATATATAGTTAAGCGGAATAATACAAATTATAGTGATAATAATCTTGATTTGATCAATAAGTAGGTCTTGTATAATTTTATCAGTGATAAAAGTAATGAATAAACCAGCACACGAAAGAATAATAAATCTCAATAACCTATGAATTTCAATATTTTTACTAAATGTCCATATTGAATTTAATACAAATGAATTAATTAGTGCTACCAGAAAGCCTGTAAAGTTTGCTATCAG
>JGI24820J26691_1000016_pt1 | contig 35973 bp, 32 predicted proteins | sample METZYME_5_50m_FD_26691 | JGI IMG/M metagenome (IMG submission 26691) | reverse complement strand
AAAGAGAGACTTAGAAGAGAACAATCACTATCATTTTTAGAATTTAATTACATGATACTTCAAAGTTATGATTTTCTTTACTTAAATAAAAATGAAAATTGCGAATTGCAAATTGGTGGCTCAGATCAATGGGGTAATATCGTTTTAGGTATGGAAATTATATCTAAAATTAATAAAAAAGATGCTTTTGGCCTTACTACACCTCTTTTAACTACTTCTACTGGCAAAAAAATGGGCAAAACTGAACAAGGAGCTGTTTGGATTGATCAAAATAAGTATAGTTCGTATGATTTTTATCAATACTGGAGAAATGTAGATGACAACGATGTTGAAAAACTATTACTGATTTTTAGTGATTTAAATAAAAGTGAAATAAAGAGCATCATTTCAGAAAATATTAACGAAGCTAAAAAGAAACTTGCTTTCTTAGTAACTTCAGATTGTCACTCACAAGTTTCTGCCGAAGAGGCTGAAAAAAAAGCAATATCGATATTTGAAAATAACTCTGATGAAAATTTAGATGAAATTGTATTTGATAAAAACGAAGATATTAAAATTATTGATGCTCTTACCAGACAAAATTTAGTTAATTCCAAATCAGAAGCTAAAAGATACATTGAAGGTGGGGCTATTAAATTAAATGATCAAGTAATAAATGACTTTAATACTTTTCTTAATATTAAAAATAATGATCAAGTCCTTAGAATAGGTAAAAAGAAGCTCTTCAAGCTAAAATTTAATTAGTTAATAAATCACTTATGGCTTTGTTAATAAAATTTAGATCCTCTTTGGATTTACCAGCTCCCGCATAATGACCATAATTTGAAGGGATTACTCTTAATTCGCCATTAGGGATATCTTTTAATTCAATTTGATTATCCTCAGGAGGGAAATATAAATCATTTTGACCTGGCATGAGAATAGTTTTTGCAGATATAGAGCTTAGCGCTTTAGGAAAATTGTTATTAAAAATTTCATTATTACTTATGTCATGTTCTTGCCAGGTCCTAATCATAGCTAACAGATCATTAGCATCTCTATGATAATAAATTTTGTTCCATAATTTATCTAATACCTCTTTTGGATTTTTGAAGCCATTCTCTAAATAATGTTTTTCTCTAAACCAGTTTTGACCATGCGCCCATCCAGCCCATACTCTTGCCATTGTGGTTTTTCCCATGTTTGGTTGAGTCTGGTAATTACCCTCTTTCCAATTTGGGTCAGAAATTAACGCAGCATATACACCCTCCAAGAAAACATAAGTATGATCCGTGGTCTTGGCATGACCACACATTGAGATAACATTTTCTACTGATTCAGGATAATAAGAACCCCACTGTAAAGCTTGTTGGCCTCCCATAGACCAGCCTATAACAAGTTTAATCTTATCTATCTTAAATATTTGGTTGAGTAATATTTTTTGAGCTTTTACATTATCATAAATTGTAATTAAAGGAAAATTAGGCCCACTTATATCCCCTGTTGTATTGCTAGGTGAAGAGGAAACTCCGTTACAAAACATATTTGGTATAATGATAAAATAATCGTTAGGATTTATAGGGAAGCTATCATCTATAATGTATCCTTGTTCTAAATGAGTTCCAGCATATCTAGTTGGATATAAGATAACATTTGATTTATCATCGTTTAAATTACCAAAAGCAAGAAATTTTAAATCTAAGTCTATAGTTTTACCTGATTTAAGTTGGAAATTTTTTATTTCAAAATTTTTTAATTCTTGTTTATTAATCAATTAAAATAACTTTAAGTATTCTCTTATTTCCCAATCAGTTGTGGTTGTATGATATCTTCGCCATTCATCGTATTTATAACCAATAAAATTATTTAACATTGATTTTGAAAAAACTTCTTTTGTCAAAGAATCCTCTTTAAATGCATCTATAGCCTCCAGGAGATTTCTAGGTAAGGTTTTAATATTTTTTCCTTCCTCTTCTGTTATGTCATATAGACTTTTATTTGTGGCTTCAGGTGGATTCATTTTTTTTGTTATGCCTTTAGTTGCAGCAGCGGATAAGAGTGAAAAAGTTAAATAAGGGTTTTGAGTTAAATCTGAAGCTCTATCTTCTATACAAAATCTATTTTGAGGAAGTCTGATCATTGATGATCTATTATTATTACCGTAGGTCATATGCGTTGGTGCCCAGGTATGCATTCCTCCATCCAATCCCTCAACTGAAGGTACAAAACCATTATATGAATTAACAGTAGGACAAGCCAAAGCAGTAATAGCTGCCCCGTGCTCCAATATCCCAGCTACTGCATTATATGCTAGGGATGAAAACTTATCTCCGTCTTTGTATATGTTTTTGTTACCCTCGCTTATACATTCAACACTATGATTTATGTGAGCGCCTGATCTCCAATCACTTATTTGTGTTTTAGGCATAAAAGAGACAAAATAACCATATTTTTTAGCTATTTCTTTTAAGAGCACCCGTAAGAATACAAATCTATCAGCCATTCCTAGCATATCAGTGTAACCAAAATCTAATTCATATTGGCCGTAAGCTCCCTCGGCAACAACGTCGTGTAAATCCCAATTTAATTCATTGTTCAAAATATCTATTATCTCTTTTAAAAAATTCATACCATCAATAGAATACTCAGAGTCATAACCAAATGCCTGTCTTCTTAAAGGTATTGGGTCATTATCAATTGCTTTCACTGGTTTACCATCTTCCCATTTCATAACAAAAAATTCTGGTTCTATCCCTACATAATATTTTAAATCTGCTTCTGCATTTTTTTTAATTTGTTTTTTTAATGTTTGCCTAGGACAGACATCGTAGGGTTTATCATTCCACCATAAATCAGCAAAAACCCATGCACATGACTTGTCCCACGGACAAATAACTAAACTATCTAAATCAGGAACAGGGATTTGGTCATTATCAGCAGGAGTTAGCTCAGGGACAAAAGACACTGAATGAACAGCAAATTGAGGACCTTTACCAGCGCATAGATCTTCAAAGTCACTGATTGGCATTGGTTTTGTTTTGGGACTTCCTAAAAAGTCTATCCAATTAGAGTAAATATATTTTACACCTTTTGATTCTAAATCTTTTTTTATTTCTTTTACAAGTTTCTGATCTGGTAAACACTCTTTGAAATTATCTACATACTCCCCCATGAAAACTCCTATAAAATTATTAATTTATTATATGGAGATGTACGTATTTTTCATTAAGAATAATAATTTATTTATGGTAAATTTTTAGTTCATGAATATAAGTCTTTTTAAAAGAAAATGGAGACTATTTTATAAAAGAGCTTTTCTTACAACATTTATAATTCTGTCCTTTGTTACACTTATTGACCAAAGTCTCTCAAAACCTCTTTTTGCTCGTAAAATATTTGACATGACATCATTCATGCACGCTCTTTTAAACATTTTTTATTTTTCAATTGGCTCAGGGTTAGTAGCTATAATAGCTCTTATTCTTTTGACAATCGCCACAAAGGAAAATTAGTCAAATTGAGATAACCAGTTGTTAATCTCAATTAATCTATTACCTAAATCTTCCTCTTCTTTTTTCTTTAAAGATAGTATTTTTTTATCAAATTCATCCTCTGTAAAGTATGCTGTGTAATTATTTCTCCAAAAAATCATAAGATTTGCAATGTAATCGTAGGGCAATTCAGAATGATATTGAGTGCAAAAAATATTTCTTGNACTTGAATATATTGATTGAATACAAATGCTATTCTTTGAAACAATCTCAAACCCNGATGGNATTTTTTCAATGATATCAAAATGATGAGCAGGGGCATCAAAGATTTTTCCTTTACCTTTATAAATAGAGTTATTTAATTTTGAATTAATAATTTCAATATCTTTAGAGAGTCCAAATTCAGGCGTTTCACATTTAATNACATTNCCTCCCATTGCGGTTACTATTACTTGCATACCCCAACAACTTCCCCAAATAGGTTTATTTTTTTCAATTATTTTTTTGCAAAAATTTAGTTGAGAATTATTATGTTCATTTATTTCATAAATATTTCCCCCACCACCAGTCCACATAAATGCATCAAAATTATTTAAATTATAATCATTTTTTTCAGGATAGGTATCAAGGATGGTTACTTCTGAATTAGGTAAAGCTATTTTAATTATGTTGGCAAATATATCTTTTTGAAGAATACATTTTGCATCTTTGTGTTGTTGATCACCATCTTTTGTCCAACCATTGATGACTAATATTTTGGTCAATTATTTTTTAGGATTTTTTAAGAAACTTTTTTTTAAATAATAATCATTATCCTTTTTTGCTAATTTTCTTAACGCAAATCCCATAAAGACTAGCCAAATGACTGAAGCAATTAGTTTATGTTCTTTAATTATTTCAACTAAATTTTTTACAAAGAGATTTGCGCCGGTATATTCCATTTTTTTTTGTTAAAGGAGCGATTAAATTAAATCGCTCCTTTATAAGTTAATCTTATACTATTTAGTATCTTTTGCAGTTTGAGACTCGTGTCTCGCAGCTGACCAAGTAGTAAAGATGAGTATTGCAACGCCAACAAGAGTCCAAAAAATCAAAGTACTCTCGCTATTAGCTGAGGTGAAGTAAGCGTCTATTGTTAAAGACTCCGGACCAAATCCTCCGTAGCTTGTAGCTCCCTCTTCACCAGGCCATGAGTTAAAAATGCTCATTAGTTATCCTTTCAAATTAAGGTTTAATAGTTAGTAGCCCGTAAGCCCAGTTCTGCTTTGTCTATACCAGCCTCTTGAACATGATCCGGTACTCTTAGCCAGTTCATTGACTTCATAATAAATGAAACCACGTAACCTGGAACAAAGCCTACTAAGAACATAACAATACAGCCAACTGCTTGACCCATAAATGACACTGCAGGAATAGTATCATCCATACCTGGATAACCGGATGCGAATATTCCCATCGCTAGTACACCCCAGATACCGGCAACACCGTGAACTGAAATAGCCCCAACTGGATCATCTATTTTGAAGACTCTATGTAAAAAGTCATTTGCTGGAATAATTATTACACCACCAACAAAACCTAAAACAAAAGCAAGTCCTGGATACCAGACATCTAAACCTGATGCACAAGAGAAGATACCAGCTAGTCCACCTGACATCATCCAAAAAGGATTACCTTTACTCATCCAGAATGCTCCGATCATTCCTCCTGCAAGTCCCATTAAAGTATTGTAAGCAAAAGATGACATAGTAGCAGGGACAAAATAAATAGTTGTCCATGTATAAACACCTTCATAACCGGCAATTCCTGGCCAAATTAAACAGGCACCTAAGAAACCAAAGAAGCCAACTATAATCATTAAGAGTCCTACAAAAGAAAATCTTAAATCATGTCCTTCAATTTCGTTCATGGTTCCATCTTTATTGTACCTACCAACTCTGGCTCCCAAATTTAAGACAACACCAAATGCAAACCAACCAGCTATCATGTGTACAACACCTGCTGCCGCTACATCGTGATATCCAAATTGTGTAACTAACCAACCATCAAAGTGCCAGCCCCAAGAAGCTCCAAGATTCCAACATACGGAACCTAATAATACTGCAAGGAATACAAAAGAACTTATTCTAATTCTTTCGATAACTGCACCAGAAAAAACAGATGCTGTAGTACATGCAAAAAGGGTAAATGCTGCCCAAAATACACCAGTTAACTGATCTGATAGCATTGGACCCATTGATACATTCCATGGTACNCCGTAACCTTCCATNTCCATTGGAACTAGTCCATGAGGAAATGCAAGATAAATGTACCATCCAAATAGCCAAAATGTTGGGATCATAAACGCAAATGCGAGTAAGTTTTTAACACCTGAGGAAACGGCGTTCTTCATTCTTGAAGCACCTACCTCGTACATTAAAAAACCAACATGAATCGCTACCATTAGACCAGTCATTAAGTAGTACCACCCTTCAGCGGCAACATATGTCTGGGCTACAAGAGCGGACGTTAGTTCTTCTAAAGTCATTAATTTATCTCCTTAAAATTTTTAGATTATATAATTCCCATTAAGAAAATAGCTGGGAATCATTTAACCTATCCTTTTAGATATTTTACTTTCTAATTGATAAATTATAAAATGAAATAAATTAAAAATTTAATAAAAAAGCGTTGATTTTCAATGTTTTTTGAAGTATGTCAATTAAACATATTAAAAAAAAAGAGGAGTGATTACATGGCCATAAATCTTCACCAGTTTGCAAAAAAAAATGGTGTGAAATATTTTTTCGTAAGTTTCGTCGATCTTTTTGTTCTTAGATCTAAATTAGTGCCTGCGACTGCAATTGATGAAATACAGTCAGAAGGTGCTGGCTTTGCAGGATTTGCAACATGGCTAGATATGTCTCCTGCTGACTCAGATATGTTTGGTATGCCTGACGGAGATAGCGTTATTCAATTGCCTTGGAATAAAGAAATAGCATGGGTTGCTTCNGATTTATATATGGATGGTAAACCAGTTGAGGCATCACCTCGAATAGCTTTAAAAAGACAAATTGAGAAGTCNGCAAAAAAAAATTTATATATGAAATCTGGAGTTGAATGTGAATTTTTCTTAGTAAATGAAGATGGAACNTCTTTATCTGATGAAAGGGACATTCAAGCCAAGCCTTGTTATGACTCTTCTGCTTTGATGAGAAGATACGACGTTATTACTGAAATTTGTGACTCTATGATTTCACTAGGATGGAAACCTTATCAAAATGATCATGAAGATGCTAATGGTCAATTTGAGATGAATTGGGATTTTTCAGATTGTTTGGTTACTGCAGATAGACACGCTTTTTTTAAGTTTATGGTAAAATCAATTGCAGAGAAGCATTCTTTAAGAGCTACATTTATGCCTAAACCATTCACGTCTCTAACAGGAAATGGTTGTCATTGTCATGTTTCAATTTGGGATAAGTCTGGCAAAAAAAATATGTTTTTAGATAAAAAAGACGAATTGGGTTTATCAAAAACTGGTTATCATTTCTTGGGTGGTATTATGGAAAGTGCAGATAAAATGGCTGCTGTCTTTAATCCAACAGTGAATTCTTATAAACGAATAAATGGAAGTGTTACTACTTCAGGTGCAACTTGGTCACCAAGTTCAATTACTTGGGCTGGTAACAATAGAACTCATATGGTAAGAGTGCCAGGTGCGGGAAGATTTGAATTAAGACTTATGGATGGTGCTACTAATCCTTATTTACTTCAAGCTGGTATTCTTGTTCTAGGACTTGATGGATTGACTAATAAAAGAGATCCTGGAAAAAGGTTAGATATAAATATGTATACTGAGGGACACAAAGCTGGAAGAGTAAAAAAACTTCCATTAAATCTGCTTGATGCGATTAGAGATTTTAACAAAGCAAAAGTAATTAGAGCTGGATTTGGAGATGATTTAGTTGACAGTTATGTAAAATTAAAAGAACAAGATTGGGTAACTTTTAATAAGCAATTATCTAATTGGGAAAGAGAAACAACTCTAGATTGCTAGATTTATGACACCTGAGGTATTACAAGAAAAATTTTTAGATTGGCAGTGTCAATCAAGAATTCAAGCCTTTAGAACTCAAAATGGAAGACCTAACTCTTCAATGGCTCCTGTTCTTTTAGATAAAAAAAATAATGAACTAACAAGAATAATTGTAGTAATTTGTGAAAATGATCCAGTTAATACAACTAAACTTTTTGAGCATACTTTTAAACGAACTTACGATCCAGCAGATAGGTTTGATAAGATAAATAAATTTTTATCATCAGAGTATTTTATGGATAAAGATAAATTTTCAGACTCTTTGTTTGCTACTTTTCCACAAAATTCAAAGATATCTAAAAAGATCATTAAAGATGGGACTTGTATTTTGGATTTTATTCATCTTTCCACAAACTATCGACTAATTTGCACACCTTTTATTCTGGATAAAAATGAAGGGCATTGGGAAAATGTGTTCTGGCATAACAAAAATTTTAATCCAGGTCTCGGAAATGATATTGATGTGATAAAATTTATTCCAAATTGGAAAAAATCAAAACTAATTAGAATTCAAGATTAGTTATGTTTAGAATATTTATAAAAGAGGGAATGTTATCCCTCTTTTTTTTAATACTATTCAACTAACTTAAAATTTTCACCTTTGGCATAAGTTCTCTTTAATTGAACTAAAGGATGGTTAGGAGACATTTGAAATTTAATGAGTAATTCTCTTGCCAACATATCTCTATCTTGTTGGTTTTTTGGAAGTTTAATTTTCTTAGGAAGAGTTATCCATGCGTTTGCATTTCTGTCGAACACGGCTGGTGTATCACCTTCAAAACCCATGTGAATATCCTCGAGCCAGTTTAAATCATCCCAACCCATTATCTCAATATATTGTTTTAAAAACGGTGTTAAGTGTTTGTAGTCAGGAATTAAATTAACATCATAACGATAGCCAATATGCTGACCAATCATTTTTTCTCTTGATGTTTTAATTTCCTTATCTTTTAGCTTTGCCCCACCAACTACTTGATAACCTTTAGGTGAAGTAGGTTTTTTAGATTTTGCAGAGCTAGATTTCTTTTTTGTAACTTTCTTTTTAACCATAATTATCTCCTAGATTGAGTGGTAATTATCTACACCTACTGTTAAGTCTGTACCCGCTAAAGGAACCTTAGCCATCGCTGATGACTCCATAGTTAAGGCCGCAAGATCTTCTGGTTCAAGTGAGTGTATGTTTGTCTTACCACATGCCCTTGCAAGCATTTGACACTCAAGAGTCATGGTGCTGAGTAAGTTGTAAACTCTCTCCGCAGCTTCAGTTGGATCTAGTCTACTTCTTAAGACTGGATCCTGTGTAGCCACACCAACTGGACATCTGCCAGTATGACAGTGGTAACAGAAGCCTGCCTCTACTCCCATTTCTTTTTCATAATCTGCCTCAGGAATATCTTTATTACAGTTAAGTGCAACTAATCCAGCTGTACCGATAGCAATAGCATCGGCTCCTAAAGCCAAGGCTTTTGCCATATCCGCGCCATCCCTAATACCACCAGCAAAAACAAGTGTTATTTCACCGGTTTTACCAACGTCATCTAAAGCTCTTCTTGCTTCTCTGATAGCGCCGATACCAGGAATACCAGTATTAGCAGCTGCTATATGTGGACCTGCGGCTGTTGAACCTTCCATTGAGTCAAGGAAAATAGAGTCAGGATCACATTTTGCAGCCATTCTGACATCATCATAAACTCTTGATGCGCCTAATTTCAATTGAATTGGCACTTGATTATCAGTCAATTCTCTCAATTCTTGTACCTTAAGAGCTAAATCATCTGGTCCCATCCAGTCTGGATGTCTTGCTGGAGATCTTTGGTCAATACCAGCGGGTAGTGATCTCATTTCAGCTACTTGGTCTGTAACTTTCTGGCCCATTAAGTGACCACCCATTCCAACTTTTTGACCTTGGCCAATAAATACCTCAATAGCATCCGCTAGCTGAGCATGATGAGGATTAAATCCATATCTTGATTGAATACATTGATAATACCATCTATGTGAATATCTTCTTTCATCAGGTATCATTCCGCCCTCTCCAGAACAAGTTGCGCTTCCAGCCATAGAGGAACCTCTTGCTAAAGCAGTTTTTGCTTCATAGGATAGTGCACCAAAACTCATACTTGTTATATAGACAGGGATATCAAGTTTAATTGGGTTTTTTGCTCTTGGACCTATTATAGTTTCTGTTAAACATTTTTCTCTATAACCCTCAATAACAAATCTTGTCAATGTTCCTGGAAGAAATACTAAGTCATCCCAGTGTGGGATTTTTTTCATCAACGCCATTCCGCGCATACGATAACGACCTAGTTGTGATTTGATATGTATGTCATCCATCACCTCTGGGGTGAAAATTGAGTTTTGTCCTAAAAGTTGTGTATTACGTTTTGCCATTATCCTAGTATTCCTTTCTTCTCAGCTGGCTCTAGATTATCGTAGTTCCAGAGCATTCTTCCAGCAACGTATTTTTTAAATTTTGAAGCTGGAACTTTGCAATCTATTTCAGCATTTTTAATTTTTTGCTCCAACCATCTTACTTCATGTTCGTTCATTTCCCCGAGAACACAGTCAGTTCCCAATGAGTGAGGTTCTCCACCTACAAATATAATGCCATCATACATAGAGTCACCCATGTTTGCGTTTACATCACCACAAACGATAATTCTACCTCTCTGCATCATAAATCCAGTGTATGCACCGGCGTTTCCACCAATAAGAATGGTACCGCCTTTCATATCAATTCCAGTTCTAGCACCAGCATCACCTTTACAAATAAGGTCACCACCTCTAAGAGCAGCTCCAAAACATGATCCAGCATTATTTTCAACAACAACTTTACCGGACATCATGTTTTCTGCACATGACCATCCAACTCTTCCATTAATTCTAACCGTTGGGCCATCAATACACCCAATACCAAAGTAACCCAAACTTCCCTCAAATATTAAGTTTAGTTTGTTTAAAATTCCCACTCCAAGTGAATGTTTAGCACCAGGATTTTTTATAACGATCGAACCATATCCTTTTCTAATAGAGTCTCTAATTTTTTGGTTTAGTTCATGTGCGTTAATGCCTTCGCAATCAATAGAAATTCTTTTATTGAAATCAACTTCATGATTTCCATAATAAGTATAGTTTTCTTCTTCAGTAACTTCGAAGTAAAGTTTTTGCGATCTACCAGATAGATTTTCATCATCAAAAGCAGATGTTCTTTTTGTTAAGCCTGCCATACTTTTACCTCCGCTTCATAAGGATCATAAGTCTTAATTTCATGTGGGAAGATATTTCTAATAGCTACTTCCTCTGATGCACAAGCTACGACGTCTTCACCTTCATAGATCACCATTGGTTTTGCAGCCATATGATCTTTAGCCATTCCTAATTGATCTTTTGTTGAAACAATATATGTGAAGACACCATCAAGTTCGTCTAAACTATCATGCATTGCTTGTTCAAGTTTTATACCTTTGGCCATTTTATCAGCTATATAAACTGCAATAATTTCAGAATCGCAATTAGAATTGAATCTATAGCCACTTCTTTCTAATACTCTTCTGTTTCCCCAATAGTTAGTTAACTGACCATTGTGAACAACGGCTACATCTTGGTATGGAAAAGCCCAATAGGGGTGCGCTGATTTTATATCAACATCTGACTCAGTAGCCATTCTGGTATGTCCAATACCGTGGGTTCCCATAAATTTGTTTAAACCGTACTGTTCTCCTACTGTAGTCGCATCTCCTAGATCTTTTATTAGCTCAAGGCCTTTGCCAATTGACAAAATTTCTGTTTTTTCGACAGTTTCGATTGCTTTTGCTAGTTCTTCTAAATTTTCGCTTTTGTAAGTAAACTCATATCTAAAAGCGTATGGAGTGCTGGAGGATTGTTTTGTAATTTTAGCACCATGTTCTTTCATCAGAAGATCAACTTGTTTTTTTCGATCTTCAAGAACCTCTGGATCCTCAGGTTTTACATTTACTTTCTCAGCAGCGTTTTCTGAGATTTTAAATCGAAGTATAAAACCATCTTTTTTTGGTTTACCATAAACAGCATAACCAGTTGAGTCAGGCCCTCTATGTTTAATGCCCTGTAACATTAGACGCATTTGCTCTCCAACGTTAACAGTTTTTTTTCTATTTATTACTCCAGCTATTCCACACATTTTATTCTCCTATATTTCTTCTATGGCAAGCAGTCCAAGTATTTATCAAGATCCCACTGTGTTGGAGTAGCTAAAAACTCTTCCCACTCATCTCTTTTATACTCCATAAATACTTTCATCATGTCTCCTGGAAGAGCATCTTGAATGACTTTATCTGACTCTAGTCTGTCTAGCGCTTCTCCCAGCGTCATTGGAAGTTTTTCAACTTGCTTTCCAGCCTTCATTTGTTCGTACATGTTCTGTTGTTCGGGCTTACCAGGATCCATCTTTTTTGAAATTCCGTGGTCAAAAGCTTTCAGCAAACCGCTACCCATAAGGTAAGGGTTATGTGCTGAGTCAACAGAACGATATTCAAATCTACCTGGTGCAGAGACCCTCAGACCACAAGTTCGGTTTTGATATCCCCAATCAGCGTAAACTGGTGCCCAAAAACCTGTATCCCATAGTCTTCTATACGAATTCACTGTAGATGAACCTAATGCAGTCAAGGCAGGAAGATGTTCCATTACACCACCAATTGCCTGAAGTCCTATTTTGCCTGGAATTCTTCTATCTTTTCCATCAGGCATAAATGCATTGGTGCCCCCTCTTCTATGGTGAAAAACATTCTCCATTCCTGGAATTACTTTGTTACCACAAGGGATAAGTTCGTCTTTTCCACCTTTCCACAAAGATACATTCGTATGACAACCAGATGCAGAAACACCGACAAATGGTTTACTCAAAAAACAAGCTATTAAATTAAATTCTCTAGCTACTTGGGCACAAATTTGTCTATAGGTTGATAGTCTATCTGCGTTCCTAACGACATCATCATAATTAAAGTTTAACTCTAATTGACCCGGTGCATCTTCATGATCACCTTGAATTATGTCTAATCCCATAGCGCGAGAGTATTCAATCACTTTCATATAGACCGGTCTTAAAGACTCAAATTGATCTATATGATAACAGTATGGCTTTGAGAAACCAGAACCCGTTGGGCTGCCGTCTTCGTTTTTAGTAAGCCACATCATCTCAGGTTCTGTCCCTGCTCGTAACTCTAATTTATGTTTCTTTTTAAAATCTTCGTGAGCTCTTTTTAAATTACCTCTGCAATCTGAGGTTAAGTAACCGCCGGGATCATTTTCTTCTTCTCTATTTCTAAAACAGGTACAAAAAACTCTAGCTACTCTTTTATCCCATGGAATTTGAACAAATGTTTCAGGATCAGGAATACCGACTAATTCATGAGCCTCTGGTCCATAACCAATGTAATCACCGTGTCTATTTGTAAATAGATTAGCTGTTGCTCCATAAACTAATTGAAAACCTTTGTTAGCTACACTCTCCCAATGATCTGCTGGCACCCCTTTACCAACTATTCTTCCAGTAACAGAAATAAATTGATAATAAATGTATTCAATACCTAGCTTATCAATTTTTTTTCTAACTTGTTTTATAAAGTCTTGTCTTTTTTTATCCTTTACGTATGTCTCTAGCGCTGTCATTTTATTTATTCCTCCTCCTTTTACATCAACTCCAAGGGAACGGGCTCTTTGAAACCGGATGTAACTTCCCTTCTTCATATCGAGAAAATCTAAAAGGTTCTAGAATTTCAGATTTTCCACCAAGTAGTTCTTCGGATACGAGATCACCTAAACCAGCCATTTTGTATCCATGATTTGCATCAGCAATAATATACACATTTTCTCTGTATTGGTCGAATACAGGAAAACGATCTGGGGTCACGCAACCAATACCTCCAGCTTTTTGCTTCTTATATTTAGCGTGACATCCATCAAATTGTTTTTGACAAAAAGCAAGAGCTGAGGTCCATTTATCCTCAAAAGAAGCTCTAGGTTGAAACTCATCAGAGTCATGGCCATAAGGATCAAGACTTATATCATTTACTGGTTTATTTATGTCATAGGGCGATGAACCACCTTGTATGCCATCTCTATAAACATCAGGTTTATAGTAAAAACCCCACATAACATTTTCATGTATGACGTCTCCTGTTTTATTTGAAACAAGAGTTGACTCGGTATCAACATGAATAACTGGATACTCTTTACCATTAGCAGTTTTGTAACTCCTTGGGTCGACTTCCAACTCACCCTCTTCAAGTGCCATGTATGACCACATTGGTATATCGTCNGTAAATGAACCATCAGGTTTTTTAATCTTAACTGTNTTGGGAAGTTCTAAAATTTCCCAGAATTTTCTTACCCATGGACCAGCTGCAACAACAAGTTGGGTACACTCTATTTTACCTTCTGAAGTCTCTACAGCGGAAACTGCACCACTACCGTTNGATGAGATTAAATTATCAACGGTAACACCTTCAATAACTTTTGCACCTGCTGATACCGCCAATTTATGAAAACCCTCGATAGCTCCTCTGTTAGCTCCGTATCCTGTTTTCTTTTCATGTAAAACTGAAGTGATACCTTGTGCTTGCCAATCTGGCAACATGTCTTTCATATATTTATCACAATCAGCAGCTCCTTCAATAAACTCAGAGTCGAAACCAATTTCTTTTTGCTGCTCATAAACTTCAGACATACCCTCTTGCATAAGTTCAGAGTTGATCTGCATGTAACCAACTGGTTTATAAGTTAAAGCCTCAGCGTTCTCGTTCCATATATTTACAGAATGAGCCATTAGCCTTCTCATTGCAGGTTGATAATAGTTATTTCTTACAATTCCACATGCAACACCACTTGCTCCATTTGCAACTTTTGATTTTTCTAAAACAACAACAGAATTTTCTTTAAGCTGACCTTTCTTTGATAGTTTTTTACATAAGTGCCACGCGGTGCTCAGACCATGAATACCTGCACCAATGATTAAATATTCACATTTTGTTGGTAAACTCATTATATTTTAATCCCCATAATTACTTCATTCTGTATCTGAACTAACAAAAAAACATATGTCGTTTCATATTATGGAACAGAATTTCTATAAAAAATATTTATTTATCAACAATAATATCTTAATTAGTAATAATTCGTTTCGATATTTTTATAGAGGCTTCCTGAAGTAAAGAAACATATTCTTGCAATGTTTTTGGATTTAAAATGTTTTTACTACCTGCAAAAGCGAGAGCAGCAAATGACCTTTTTTCTTTATCTAAAATAGCAACACCTATGCCGTAAGAATTGTTAAAAGCTTCGCCATGATTTAAAGCATAACCTTGAGATCTAATTTTTGATAAATTTTTTTTTAAATCTGTAAGATTTGTAATTGTGTTATTNGTATGAGGAAAAAAATTATAGCTCTTATAAATAGTAGCTATTTCATTTTCAGGTCGATATGCAAGCATTACCTTTCCTAGTGAGCAACAATGTGCATCAAGTCTCATTCTAAAAGTTCTATATCGNAGATCGTCAGTATTTTTTGAAATTTTATCAGAGTGAACAATTTGTGAGCCCTCAAGCATNGCTAAGTATGTTATCAAATTAGTCTTTTCTGAGATTTCAGATAAAATATCTTTTGATGTATCNGAAATAGATTGAAGATAATCAGATGTTTCTCCAAACTGAAAAGCTTTGTGGCCCATTGTGTAAGTGTTGGCGCTTTTATTTTTGTGGATATAACCTAACTGACCAAGTACAGATAAAAGCCTAAAGGTCGTAGTCCTTGATAAAACAGCCTTTCTTGAAATGCTTGATGCTTTCAATGGAAAAATAGACTTTGAAAGTATTTCTAAAATTTTAAAAGACTTCTCAAGTGATTTGTTTATATATTTCAAATTTTGTTGCAAAAAGTGATCCTCCTACACGTTTCACAATATGGAACAATAAACTTATTTATTTAATGAGGCAAGAGGAAATTTAAAACTTCCCTGGAACCCAACCAGTACCAGCCAATGGAACTCTGGCCATAGCTGCCGCCTCAACTGTTAGTGCACATAAGTCTTCTGGCTCAAGATTATGAAGATCATTTTTTCCACATGCTCTTGCTATAGTTTGTGCCTCCAAAGTCATGACTTTTAGATAATTTGATAGTCTCTTACCGCCTTTTATGGGATCAAGTCTTTTCATTAATTTTGGATCTTGTGTGTTTATTCCGGATGGATCTTTACCCTCATGCCAGTCATCAAAAGCCCCAGCGGTGGTTCCTAATTTTTTGTAATCACTCTCCCATTTTGGATCATTATCACCGAGAGCGATTAAGGCGGATGAACCAATTGATACAGCATCTGCGCCGAGAGCCATGGCTTTTGCAACATCTGCACCATTTCTAATTCCACCTGAAATTATTAATTGAACTTTTCTATGCATGTCTAAATCTAATAATGCATCTACAGCTGGTCTAATACATGCCAATGTTGGCTGACCAACGTTTTCTATAAAAACTTCTTGTGTTGCAGCGGTTCCTCCTTGCATACCATCAAGAACTACTACATCAGCACCGGCTTTAACAGCTAGAGCAGTATCATAGTAAGGTCTTGATCCAGCAATTTTAACAAAAATAGGCACTTTCCATCCGGTTATTTCTCTTAGTTCTAATATCTTAATTTCTAAATCATCTGGACCAGTCCAATCAGGATGTCTACAAGCGGATCTCTGGTCGATACCTTTAGGGAGTGTTCTCATCTCAGCTACACGATCACTTATTTTTTGACCAAGCAACATACCCCCTCCACCTGGTTTAGCACCTTGGCCTATTACAACTTCAATTGCGTCAGCTTTTCTAATATCTTCAGGATTCATGCCATATCTCGATGGAAGTAATTGGTAAACTAAATGCTTTGATTGTCCTCTTTCCTCAGGGGTCATACCTCCATCGCCAGTTGTTGTTGAAGTCCCCGCAATACTTGCACCTCTTCCAAGCGCCTCTTTTGCAGGTCCTGAAAGGGCCCCGAAGCTCATTCCAGCGATAGTTATTGGTATATCTAGTTCAAGAGGTTTTTTTGCAAATCTCGTGCCTAATGTAACATTGGTACTACACTTTTCTCTATATCCCTCTAGAGGGTATCTAGACATAGAAGCACCTAAAAAAAGTAGATCGTCAAAATGAGGTAATCTTTTTTTGGATCCACCTCCTCTAATATCATATATGCCCGTTTCCGCAGCTCTTCTAATTTCTGAGTTAGTATAATCATCAAAAGTCCAAGACTTTCTGGGTGTTGTTTTAAATTTCTCTGACATTAATACTCCGATACGTTATCTATGTTAAAGTTATAAAGTTTTCTTGCTGATCCATACATTTTGAAATTATCAATCTCACTTTCATTTATTTTAGATTTTTTTAAAAGAGATCTTAAAAGATTTTGATCTTTTTTATTCATTTTTTTTTCTTCACAGTCAGCACCAAGAGATTTCGCCTTACCCTTTATGAAAATTTTTGCTTCATAAATACTATCACCAAGAGCGTCACCTGCATCTCCGCAAATAACTAAATTTCCAGATTGTGCCATGAAAGCGGACATGTGCCCAACAGATCCCTTTACAATAATGTCGATACCTTTCATTGAGATACCACAACGAGAACTGGTATCGCCATCAATGATTAAAGTTCCACCATGAGCAGTTGCTCCAGCCGATTGTGAGGCATTACCCTTGACATGAACAGTTCCTGACATCATATTTTCTGCAACGCCCGTACCTACATTTCCATTTACAATAATATTTGCATTCATGTTCATACCAGCGCAGTAATATCCTGTATGGCCATCAATAGTGACTTCAATATCATGTTTTAATCCTGCACAAATAGCATGATTTCCATCAGGGTTTGATATTTTAAAAATTTTTTTATTTGATTTTCTGTCTATATTTTGAAGAGCTTCATTAACTTTTCTCAAAGACTCTTTTTTTAAATTTAAATTCATCACTTACCCCAGCTATAAACTCTCCCAGGTTCGGGTTCAAAAATTTTTGCTGAGTTTACGTTTGGTAAATGTGCCATCGCTTGAAATTCTGAGGCAATTGCAACGTAATCCTTTGTTTCAGCAACAACAGCGGGTTTACATGCTATTTCATCTCTCACAATTGCCATTCCATTCTTAGTTCCAGAAATAAATGTGTAAAAACCATCTAAATCCTTAAGTCCCTCAAGAAGAGTTTCTTTGAGTGATTTCTTATTTGATAATCCATTTGATATATAACCAGCTGCAACTTCTGTATCGTTCATTGACTTTATTTCAACACCTTTTTTCTCTAATGTTCTTCTTAAATTATTATGATTCGACAAAGATCCATTATGAACAAGACATTCATCCTCACCTGTAGAATAAGGATGAGAGCCATCAGTCGTAATAGCACTTTCAGTTGCCATTCTTGTATGTCCAATTGCATGTGTGCCAGTAAAATTTTCTAAAGAAAAATTTTTTACAACTTCTTTGGGGTTTCCAACTTGTTTAAATATTTCTATGCAATTTCCATATCCAACTATACTTAGTTCGTTATAATTTTTTAGAATGTTTAAAAATTTCTGTGGTTTCATCGAGGTTTCTAAAACTAGGTGATCTGAAACAGATTTTACTTTAAGGTCTTTAACATGCTTATGTAATTTTTTTGAAATCTCCTTTACCTGAGTGCCGCTAAAGCAGACCGAATATTTATATTTCTTTTTTTTTTCTGAAGAATATATAGCGAAACCCGCACTATCAGGACCACGAGTTGCCATACTATTCATCATCCCGGATAGAAGTTTGCCTAATTGCGAATTATATTTTTTATTTTTTAAATATATTCCAACTATACCACACATAAATTTTAAATACCCTCATATCCATATTCTAATGATGAGTCTGTGATACTATGATAAAAAGATCCACCAAAACTCCTTAACGCATAAAGGTTAAAACAAAAGGGTTGGTCATCTAAAAAATCAATCATTATGTTAATTCCATTATATGTTGTGTTTACACAGTTATTTGGTTTAAACATATTTTCATTAAAATTGATTGGAGAACCTTTTTTTAGAACATTTTTAGCGTTTGTTCCTGATATTTGTAGCACAGCCCTTGATTGAGAGATATCTGTAATGGCAAAATCTTTGTCATTTAATGATTTATAAATTTCTTTATCTAGATCGTTTTTTTTAGATATCACTAACCAGGTATCAGGTCCGGTCCATAATAATCTTGTCTCTTGATTATAAGAAACTGATGGACTCTCTGATGGTAACTTAAGCTCATTTATATCAATATTTTTAATATCAACTGTGCTTTTTTTGAATTTTGCAATTTGGAAAATTTTCAAATCTTTAATCTCAGAGATTTTTACAATATTTTCTTTATTCTCATGATCTCCAAATAACCCTAGTTTATGATCAAAATGTAGTGGTGAAAAATTTTGAGCTTGTTCCATTAGGACCTCACTCTAGATCCGTCAGGATCAACATAATGAGAAGATACTACCTCGACAGGTATTGAAATATCCTTTAGAGGTGATACTGCATATAAACTTTTACCGATTTTATTCTTACCGTCTTTTATAATTGCTATAGAAAAAGGATTGTTGTACTCAACACTCCAACAAGAAGATGAAACGTGTCCAAGCTTAGGTATAGGCGCTGCTGCATTATTATCTTCGATTATATGTGAGCCCTCTGGAATTTTTGTTTTTTTATCCAGAGGTACAAGTCCTACAATAGTTTGTCTATCCGACTCTGTGAATGCTTCCTTAGAAAGTGATCTTTTACCTATAAAATCCTTTTTCTGGCTGACCATACCATTGAGTCCAACATCAAAAGGAACTGTTCGTCCATCTAATTCTGGTCCAGCAACGTGTCCCATTTCTATTCTTAAAGTGGATAAAGCCTCTGTGCCATAAGGTTGAATATTAAATGATTGTCCAATTTCTATTATCTTCTTCCACATATAAAGACCATAGTTTGACTCGACGTTTACCTCATAGGCTAATTCACCAGAAAAAGAAATTCTATAAATTCTAGCTTTAATACCGTCTATTGAAGTGTCAACAAGGCCCATGAATTGCAAACCCTCATTTGACATATCTACGTTAGGAAATAATTTTGATAATAGATCTCTCGATTTTGGCCCTGCAACAGCAATGCCAGACCACTGCTCAGTTGTCGAAAGAACATTTACATCTAATTCTGGCCATACAACTTGAAGGTAAAACTCAAGATGCGATAATACATTCGCTGCTTGAGCAGTAGTAGTTGTCATNTGAAAATGGTTTTCAGCTAATCGGGATGTTGTTCCATCATCAAAAACCATGCCGTCTTCTCTGAGCATTACTCCGTATCTTGCTTTTCCAACTGGAAGTTTTAGCCATGCATTTGTATAAACTCTGTTCAAAAATTCTGGTGCGTCAGGACCTTTTATATCTATCTTACCAAGTGTAGTAACATCACATATACCTACATTTTTTCTGACATTTGCTGCCTCTCTGTTTACAGCAGCGTTCATATCCTCTTCATCTCTTGGATAGTACCTTGGCCTTTGCCACAATCCTGCAGCAACAAAAACAGCATTATTTTCTTCGTGCCAGGTATGTATAGGAGATTTTCTCGTTGGCAAATAATGATTTCCAACTTCTCTACCCACTATGGCTCCAATAGTAACAGGTGTGTAAGGTGGTCTAAATGTTGTGTGCCCGACTTCAGGAACAATCTTTTTTTCAATTTTAGAAACATATTGCAGACCGTTTAAGTTGCTTGTCTTACCTTGATCTCCGGCCATTCCAAGAGTTGTATATCTTTTAACGTGTTCAATAGATCGAAAACCCTCTCTGATTGCTAGTTCAACATCAGAGACGGCAACGTCATTTTGAAAATCAATAAATCTTTTTGGTTTTTTTCCAGTTGGTAAAGGCATGCACCATAGTTTTTCGTGTTTTTCATAGCTAGGTTCATTTGAATTTGGACTTGTTGTTCGATTATTTTGATCAGTAAATTTATTGGATAGGTCAAAGCCAACTTGAAAACCTTCAGCTAATGATTGATTTAAAGTAAAAGAGCCGTTCGCTGCGCCAATTGCTGTTTCTTTTTGTCTTTTTTTATCGGGAACATATGCATCAATATCATCGTTAAACTTTAACTTATTACCAGCCTGAGAGGATAGATGAACAGTCGGTGTCCAACCACCTGACATACAAATGCAATCACATTCTACAGTTTCTTCAGAAACAAAAGATTCTTTAGAGGAGTCAAGCTTGCCTATAATAGCAGAATTAATTTTTAAATGCCCTTTTGTATTTGCAATTCCAGAATTAAATTTAATAGAGACACCCTTTGACTGAACTTCTTTTACTAATTCACCGTTTGAATTTTCTCGAGTATCAACAATGATTGGTTTGATATCATTTTTTATAAATTCTAGGGCAGTTGAATATGCAGTATCGTTGTTAGTAAAAATAATTGGTTTCTTGCCAACTAGTGTTTCATAAACTCTCATATATTCTTTTGCTGCAGAGGCTAATACAATTCCTGGCCTATCGTTGTTTCCGAAAGAAATTGGTCTTTCAATAGAGCCAGTTGAGACAATTACTTCTCCGGCTCGAATGTAGTGTAGTCTTTGTCTAGGGGTGTATTTTGAAGGGTCTTCTAAATGATCGCTTACTCTTTCGATCATTACAGTCATATTATGATCGTAATATCCAAAAACTTGTGATCTTTTTTTAAGAATTACATTTGGCATACTTTTTAGCTGAGAGATAGTATCACTAGCCCACTCTCTTCCTGACATATTGCCAATCGTAACTTCGTCAGTTAGTAAAGAACCTCCAAAATTTGGCTTATCCTCTGCTAATATCACTCTTGCTCCATTTTTTGCTGCAGCTAAAGCGCTTGCTAAGCCTGATGGACCAGAGCCAACAACAAGAACATCGCAGTGTTCATAATTATGCTCATACCTATCTGGATCAGGTAAGAGTGGTGCTTTACCCATTCCAGCTGCTTTTCTTATAAATGGCTCATAGATTTTCATCCAAAAACTTTTTGGCCACATGAACGTCTTGTAATAAAAGCCTGCAGGAAAAAAGCGATTTAAAACATTATTTATTTCTCCTATATCAAATTGAACTGAGGGCCAGCAATTTTGACTTTTAGCATTTAAACCCTCTACTAATTCAACCTCTGTAGCAATGATATTTGGTTCAGATTTATTTCCATCGTGCAGTTGCACCATTGCATTTGGTTCTTCAACACCTACTCCTAAAAAACCTCGTGGACGATGATATTTAAAACTTCTTCCTACTAAGTGAACTCCATTTGCTATTAAGGCAGAAGCAAGAGTGTCTCCCTCGTAACCTTGATAAATTGTACCGTTAAAAGAAAAATTAATTTTTTTATCTTTATTAATAAGACCGGTCGAGTTAGTAGTTCTAAATCTATTGGTCATTTAAATCCTCGTTCATTTTACAAGTATCAAAAATTTCGTGTGTAGCTGTATCTCTTAAAACTTTAAACCATTGTCTGCATCCAGAGACGTGGTGCCATAGTTCAGAATGTTTTCCTCTTGGATTGTCTCTAAAGTAAACAAAATTATCCCAATCTTCAGTTGATATCTCTTCTCCTAATTGTGGTCTTTGGATAGTTGCATCACCGCCATAAGAAAATTCATTTTGTGAGCGCTTGCCACAAAAAGGGCATTTTATTTCTAACATATGCTAACCGATCCAAGGTTTAGGGCCAACGCCCTTTTCATCAATAATTTTTCCACTATGAAATCTCTCAAGGTTAAAATCGGAATTCAATTTATGTACTTGATCTTGGGCGATTGTATGGGCAAAAACAAAACCAGAACTTGGCGTAGCTTTGAAACCTCCATAACACCAACCACAATTTAGATAAACACCCTCAATGTGAGTTTTATCAATAATTGGAGAGCCATCCATGGACATGTCCATGATACCACCCCATGTTCTTAGCATTTTAAGTCTACTAAAGTTCGGGAAAACAGCTAATCCTCCTGTTAAAACATGCTGAATCATCGGCATATTTCCTCTTTGAGCGTAACTGTTATAACCATCAAGATCTCCACCCATAACCATTTCGCCTTTATCAGACTGACTGCAATAAAAGTGTCCTGCACCAAAAGTAACAACCTGATGTAATAATGGTTTGACTGGCTCTGAAACACATGCTTGCAAAACGTGTGCTTCGATTGGAAGTCTCATGTTTAACATATCTGCTAAAAGTGTAGTACTACCTGCAACACATAACCCAACTTTTTTTGTTTTTATATTTCCTCTGGATGTTTGAACGCCTTCTATTTTTCCATTATTAACATCAAATCCAGTTACTTCACAATTTTGTATTATATCAACGCCCATAGAGTCTGCCTGTCTAGCATATCCCCAAGCTACTGCGTCATGTCTTGCAGTTCCTCCTCGAGGTTGCATTAGGCCTCCATGGATAGGAAAACGACAAGTGTCAGAAAAATCTGCGAACGGAATCATTTTCTTTAAGTCGTCTCTTCCAAGAAGTATTGCATCAATGCCATTAAGTCTCATGGAATTACCTCTTCTTGCATAAGCATTCATTTGAGCATCAGAGTGAGCTAGATTTATAATCCCTCTCGAAGAATACATAACATTATAATTTAATTCTTGACTAAGTGTTTCCCAGAGCTTCATTCCAAATTCATAAAAATGAGCATTAGAGTCAAACATATAATTTGATCGTAGGATTGTGGTATTTCTTCCTACATTACCTCCACCGATCCAACCTTTTTCAAGAATGGCAACATTTGTAATGCCATGTTCTTTTGCGAGATAATAAGCAGTCGCAAGACCGTGACCTCCACCACCAACTATGATTACATCGTACTCTTTTTTGGGCTCAGGATCTTTCCAAGCAACCTCCCAATTCTCATGATTGGTGAAAGCATTTTTTACTAAACTAAAAACAGAATAATTTTGCATGATTCAATTTAACCTCTTCGAAAATATATATTCCTTATATGATGCTACAATAAACACGTTCCATAATATGAAACAGCATTTTTATAATCCCTGTATTTACTACAGAATATGACAAAAAATGGATTGGAAATTACAATTTAATTATTAATATTAACATTAATTGGAGGGGAATAATGACAAAAGTTGCATTAATTGGTACAGGGCCATGTGGGCTATCATTTTTAAGATCTTTACATCAAGCACAAGATAAGGGTGAAACAATCCCTGAGGTTGTTGCTTTTGAAAAACAGGAAAGTTGGGGAGGTCTTTGGAATTATACTTGGAGAACAGGTTCTGATCAATATGGGGATCCAATTCACAACAGCATGTATAGGTACTTATGGTCAAATGGGCCAAAAGAGTGCCTTGAATTTGCAGATTATTCTTTTGATGAACATTTTAAAAAACCAATTCCCTCATTTCCTCCAAGAGCAGTACTTCAAGATTACATTTTAGGTCGTGCAGAAAAATCTAATGTAAAAAAATATGTTAAGTTTAACACTACTGTAACTTCTGTTATTGATAACGGTAATGGTTTTGATATCACTCACCGAAATAAAAAAGACGATAAAACTATTACTGAAAGCTTCGATAAATTAGTAGTTGCGACGGGTCACTTTTCTGTCCCTTACATCCCTGAGTATGAAGGTATGAATAGCTTTCCGGGAAGAATAATGCACTCGCATGATTTTAGAGATGCTGAAGAGTTTAGAGATAAAAATGTTGTTGTCTTGGGTAGTAGTTATTCAGCTGAAGATGTAGCTTTGCAATGCCATAAGTACGGAGCTAAAACTGTTACTATTGGATATAGGAATAACCCAATGGGCTTCAATTGGCCAGAGGGTATGAAAGAAGTCCATTACATGGATAAGATTGATGGTAATAAAGCAATTTTTAAAGATGGCACAGTACAAGAAATGGATGCTCTTATTCTTTGTACGGGTTACTTACATCACTTTCCCTTTCTGTCAGAGGAATTGAAACTAAAAACACACAATAGATTATATCCACCTAATTTATATAAAGGTGTTGTTTGGCAAAATAACCACAACCTTTTCTATTTAGGCATGCAAGATCAATTCCATACTTTTAATATGTTTGATGCTCAAGCTTGGTATGTACGTGACATCATTATGAATAAAATTTCTCTACCAAATGATGATGATATATCTAAGGATATTAATAACTGGGTTGAAAAGGAAGAAGCCCTTGAAGATGCTTATCAAATGATTGATTTCCAAACGAATTATTGTTTGGATCTTTGTTCAGCAATTGATTACCCAAAAATTGATTTTGAACTTATCAGAAAACATTTTTATGATTGGGAGCATGATAAAGAGGCAAATATTCTCACTTACAGAGATAAATCTTTTTCTTCGCCCGTTACAGGATCGACGGGGCCNGCTCATCACACNACATGGCTAGATGCTATGGATGACTCAATGGACACCTATTTAAATAACAAGTAAGAATTTTAATGTCGAATAAATACATAAATTTATTAGGCTGGGTATTATTTATAGTGTCTTCGGTTGGATTTATCATATCAAGTATTGGAAGTTTCTGGGCTATGTTTGGTAGTATATTTTTTTTCGTTGCTTGCTTAGTTTTTTTGATCCCTTTTTTTAGAAAAGATAAAGAATAGTTTTTTTAAGGAATATTTCTATCTATTCCTCTAGGGATTTTTTTTTCTTTATCATAAAATGGTAAATCTACGATTTCGCAGTCGACTAAATTTTTATCAATGCCTTCAGCTTTCACTTTAAAATCTGTCCATTTTCCAGAATAATTAAATCTTACATAACCAATATATTTTTTTAAAGTAGGCGACCAAGTAGATGCTGGAAGGTATCCAACAATTTCATTATTAGATAAGGAAATATTTGATTTATATTTAAAAGCTTCATCAGAAATTATTCCAAATAATTTCTTACCTGTTTTTTGAACTAAAACCTCTAACGCTTTTTTCCCAATAAAGTTATCTTTAGACAAATCAACTAATGAACCAAGTCCAGCTTCGTAGGGATTCATTGAGAAGTCAAAATCAGTATTACTGTCTAATATGCCTCCCTCAATTCTTCTTATTTCCATGGATAAAATACCGTCATGAACAAGGCCAAAAGGTTTGCCAATTTCAATAATGGTGTCCCAAAGTTTTTTATAATTTGTATCTTTGCCCAATGAATAAATCTCATAACCAAGTTCAGCCGTCCAACCTGTACGAGAGATATAGACTTTTTGCTCAGCTATCTCAAAAAATCCAGAATGATAATATTTAAAACTATCATCTAAGCTTCCGTTAGTAAGTTTAAATAATATCTCTTGAGACTTAGGTCCTTGTATTTGAATAACTCTTGATGAGGGGTCTGAAATTTTTACTTTATAATCAGCTTGATGAGCTTTAAGCCAAGTCTCAAGAGGACCATCTGGTTGAACATACCAAAATTTATTTTCCTCTAACCTAAAAAAAACACCGTCTATGAATATTCCACCATCTTCATAACAAGCAATAGCATACTTTCCTCTTCCTACTTTCATTGTAGATATTTTTCTACTGAAAACCTTATCTAAAAATTCTCCTGCTTGAGGACCCTCTATTTGAATAGGCTTCTCAGGTACATCATACATGACTGCTTTTCTTCTAAGATTCCAGTACATTTCCTCGGTATTAGTGCCAATTGAAATTGGATAAAATCGTTCTGCATAAACACCATATAAATTATCTTCCTTGTGATAAAAATCAAAATAAGGTCCTTTATCAAATCTTTTTACTCCAACTGGTAAAGTTGTAGATTTATTAACAAATACAGCCTCCTTGCCAATGAAGTTTTCTTTTTTACTCATAGTCTTATGTTTCGGTAATTAAGCTCTTACTCTAGATTTGGTTGGGTCGTAGAATGGGAAAGCTACAACTTTTGCTTTAATTCTTTTTTGATGGCCATCTAATTTTCCGATTTCAACTTCTGTATCTAATTCACAATAATTAATATTCATTTTACATAAAGCTATATTTTTATTTAGAACGGGTGATTTCATACCACTTGTTATAATACCTATTTGCTCTCTTCCATTGTCTGATGGATGGACACAATCCCCATGACCACAAACTTCGTTACCCTCTATTTCAAGCCCTACTAATTTTCTTTGAGGGTTCGCTTTTCTTTCAATGAGATTTTCTTTACCAATAAAATCATCTTCCTTCGATTTCAAAGGCACAGTAAAACCTATTCCAGCTTCAAAAGGGTCTGTTTGATCATCAAATTCATAATTAGCAAAAATTAAACCTGCTTCAATCCTAACTAAATCTAGAGCATCTAAGCCCATAGGGATTATATCAAATTCTTTACCTGCATCCATTACTGCATCCCAAACTTCTGTAGCTTTACTTGGGTGACAAAAAATTTCGTAACCAAGCTCTCCTGTATATCCAGTTCGTGAAACCATCAAAGGTATGCCATCTAATGTTTTTAGCCTTGCAATTGTAAATCTAAACCACTCTAAATCTTTCAATGGCGTTTGATGAGGAGGTGTCCAAATTATTTTGTTTAAAATTTCTCTACTTTTAGGACCCTGAACCGACACATTATGAAGATTATCTGTTGAAGATTTAATCCAAACTTTTAAATTTAGTTCTTTAGCTTTTGTTCGAAGCCATTCACCACAGTACTCATCGCCACAAATCCATCTAAAATTATCTTCAGTCATTTTAAAAACAGTCCCGTCATCTAGCATTCCACCATGGTCATAACACATCGCTGTATAGACGACTTGGCCAACAGAGAGTTTCCTAATATTTCTTGTACAAGTTCTTTGGAGTAATTCCTCAGCATCTGGGCCTCTTACCTCAAATTTTCTAAGAGCAGATAAATCCATAATAATTGCTCTTTCTCTGCAGGCTTCATACTCTTGAAGAGCTCCATAATTGTTAAAATTTGAAGCTAACCAAAAACCTTTATATTCAACTATATTTTCAGTCAATTCAGCAACTTTAGAGTGAAAACCAGTTTCCCTTGTAAGTTTTGGCTCTGAATCTGCTTTCATTCTAAATGCTACTCCTTTGCTAAATGGCTTATTTGGTCTATAAACTCTAACAAATATATCAGTAGGATTCCATCCATTAGCAGCATCTACATCATCTGGGCAAGCAGATGAAACGCAAACAAGGTCTTTATAAGCCTTAAATAGTACATAATCACCAGGTCTGGACCAAGGTTCATCAAATATAAGGGCGTTATTTGCATCTATTGCAGTGTTGTAAAAAAGATTAATTGCATTCCAACCTAATCTTTTCCTAAGTGTAAATTTATTTAAAACAAAATTAAAATTATCTGAACAATTTGGGTGTCCAAAGTAACCTAAATCATCATAAAATTTGGATGTGCACGCTGTACCAAATGTATCGTGTCTACCTACTGTGTCTCGATAGACCTCGATCATTGGTAGTTGATTTTCGTCATAATACTTTGAATGGAGACCTGGTAATGGATATGCGCTACCCATTAAATATCGACTATTTGTTGTATCTATTGCTAACTCATGACCATTTTGAAGTTTGTCAGCATCAAAAGCCATAAAATCTGAACACTGTCTTCCATAGACATCAATAATTTGAATATAATCACCCTCTTTTACTTCATAAGCCATTGCTGTATAGCGTTTAACAAATATTTCTTCTACAGGATCCATGAGAGGGTCTGGTAATAAAAACTCGCCCTCCTCTCTTTTTTTTGATCTTTGAACAATCACCCTTAGTTCAGAAGCGGGAGTATTTTCATGAGTTATTTCAGACAAGCCAGGTGCTGAAATAATGCAGATAGATGAGTCATTTGATTTAAACTCTTCAACACTATTTGCTTCTGCTTCTTTTGAAAATACAAGAACAGATTGGTTGATTGAATTAATATCATGTCCTAATCTTTTTAGTTTAAGATAAGCAATTTGTGCCGACTCCTCATTGCTAGTTAAAATATTTTTTGTTAGATCACCTTTATGTTCACTCTTAAGACTTAATGGAGAAAGACTACATTCTCCTTTTGAATTAAAAACAACCAGCTCTGCTTGTTGAAGACCTTCAAGGTTGATAATTTTAAATGTATCTTCAGGCTCAAGTTTTAAAGTAATAGAACCTCCAGCACTCACTAAATAATTTTCTAAATCATTACCCAGAGCTGGCAGTCCTGGCTCGTAAGGTTTTGTAATTCTTGGAATAATCATGATTAATGAGACATCTTTGAGAATAAATTTAACACCACAGCTCCTATCACAATTAATGATATCCCTATAATACCTGCTAAATCAACAATGTTCTTAAAAAATATTACACCTGATAATGTAATTAGAATTATTCCTAAGCCTGCCCAAATTGCATAAACATAACCTATTGATGCAAATTCATTCAAACACTTTGATAGAAAATAAAAACAGATTACATATGAAATGGCCATACCTATTGTAGGAATAATCTGCGTATAACCTTTAGATAATGTTAAAGAAAGAGTTCCTACAACTTCAAATATTATTGCCAAAGACAAATATACGAACTTAAGCATAGGATTAATTTAAACCTAATGCTTTTTTTCTTTCCTCAGCCCATTTCCTCACAATAACATCTACTGAAATAGCCATTAAAGAAACAAATAAACCCAATGTTATAGCTACACCAGGACCATCTTGGGCTCTTGATAAAGCTCCAAAAATAAGTTGGCCTAAATCTTCCGTTCCAATCAGAGCTCCTAAAATTACCATTTGAAGAGTGAAAACAACTGTTTGATTAACTCCGAGCATGATTGTTGGAAAAGCTAAGGGTATTTCAATATTAGTCCATCTTTGCATTCTTGAAACACCGGACATGGTGCCTGCTTCATGTAACGAGACTGGAACACTATTTAAACCCCAAACAGTATATCGAGTAGCAGGGACGGTAGCATAAACAATAGCAGCTATTAATACTGAGGTATCAGTAATATTGAACAAGAAGATAACAGGTATTAAATAAACAAAAGATGGAAATGTCTCAAAAAAATCACAAACAGAGAGAATAAATTTTGACCCCCTTTGAGTTTGCGCAAAAATTGATCCAACTATTATTCCATTAAGAGAAGCCATAATTACAGCAAATGTTGCCATGTACATTGTAATTAAAGCTCTGTCCCAATATTTAGACATAGCGATAAATAACATCATACCACCGACTAATAAGCATGTTCTAATGCCACCAATGATATAAGCGACACCCATAGTTAGAGTTAATGTGGCAGCTACTGGCATACCTAGATAAGCCTTTTTCATAGGACCTAAAACTTGAGTTAAAAGAAACTTATTAAAAGAATTGAGTGAATAGAAAAAAGTTTCCCAAACCCAATCAACAGCGGCATCAATATGATGAGCAAAAGTAAAACCCTTTTCAATAGGAATAACATATAGGTAATTGATTTTATCAAAGTAACCATTTGAAATAAAAGCAACGACAGAAAAAATTAAAATTGAAATTCCAAAGATAATTAAAAGTTTATATCTTTCAAAAAAAGTTAAATTTTCAAAATAATCAACTTGTTTATTCGCCCATGCTTTTGTAAATCGATCAAGGATAACAGCAATTAAGACTATACAAAAACCAGCCTCCGCAGCTTTACCAATTTTTAAGCTATTTAAGGCAACTTTTAAATTTAGACCTAGTCCTTTTGCACCAACAAAAGATGCAATCACAACCATTGCTAGGCATTGCATGATAACTGTATTAACACCGTTTAAAATATCTCGTCTGGCTGTTGGTATTAAAACTTTAAATAAAAGCTGTCTTTTTGTGCAACCACTCATTAGTCCTGCTTCTACTACCTCGGGTGAAATTCGTTTTAATCCTAATATAGTATTTCTTATCATTGGGGGTGTGGCTATTATTATAGTCGCTATTGAACCTGCATGATCGCCTAAACCAAATAAAGCGATAATAGGAACAAGATATGCAAATTGAGGCATGGTTTGCATTACGTTTAATACTGGTTGTAAAGCTGTCTCAACTTTTCTATCAAGGTATCCCCATATTCCAAAGGAAAGACCTAGTACAAAACAAATTGGTGTTGTAATTAGAACAAATGAAAGAGTTTGTATAGATGGAACCCAATTTCCAAAGACAGATACGTATAAAGAACCTATTCCTCCAAGTAAGGCTAATCGAAATCCACCAAGCTTATAACCTAATAAAAAAGCACCAACTGTAGCAGCTGTCCAAGGAAGAGCTGGCCATGACATCCAATCATTATCTTTGAGCCAAGCATCACTTACAAAAACATCAATTATTTTGTCACCTCCCAATAAGAGCTCTCTGACAAAAGTAATTAAAAATAATAAACCTTGAGATATGGATTTTGTGAATTCACGAAAGGCTGCTTTTTCTTCATACATTTCAAATATGGGGTCCCATACTTTGAGAGGGAACCATTCATATAAAGCAGCATAAATGACTTCATTTAACTTAATTGGTATAAAACCTAATAAAGAGGGAAGTCTCCAAAAATAGTTACCCTCATTATGTGGAATTAAATTGTATAAAAGTAAAAATACAATTAATAAAATACCAAACTGAGCTGGTTTTGAAGATCGAATGATATCTATATAATTCTTATCCACCAAATAAAACTTTTATAACTTTGGATGGGTTTATAGAGCCGACAACTGAATTTTTTTCATCTACAACTTTAATAATTTCTTTACTATTTAAAATCTTTTCTGCAACTGTTTCTACTATATCATCTTTTTTAACAGCAATTTCCCCAGAGGCGTTAGGATCAGAAGCATCCATGATTGATTCTATCTTCAATACTTTTTCACGAGGTACATCTTCAGTAAATTTCTTAACATAGTCGGTTGCGGGATTTAAAACTATATTATCTGGTTTGTCTAATTGTTCTATTATTCCATCTTTCATAATAGCTATTCTATCAGCAAGCCTCAATGCTTCATCAAAGTCATGGGTGACAAACATAATTGTTTTATTCAAAACTGATTGGAGTCTTAAAAACTCATCTTGCATTTCTTTTCTAATTAAAGGATCAAGTGCAGAGAAAGGCTCATCTAAAAACCAAATATCAGGTTCAACTGCTAATGACCTTGCTATTCCAACTCTTTGTTGCTGTCCACCTGAAAGCTCTCTTGGAAAATAATTTTCTCTACCCTTTAAGCCTACGAGCTCAACCATTTCTAAAGCTTTATGAATACTGTTATCGGTAGTGACTCCTTTTACTTGAAGGGGAAAAGCTATATTTTCTAAAACTGTTTTATGAGGAAGAAGAGCAAAATTTTGAAATACCATTCCCATCTTTTCTCTTCTCAATTCGATTAGTTGCTTATTATTCATTAAGCAAATATCCTCACCATCAATTAAAATTTTACCAGAAGTTGCGTCTGTCAATCTAGATATACACCTGAGTAAAGTTGATTTTCCTGACCCTGATAGACCCATGACTACAAGCATCTCTCCTTGATTTACGTCAAAAGAAGCATTATTAACGCCAACTATGCACCCTGCTTCTTGAAATTTTTTGGCATCTACATTCCCTCCACTTTCAGATAAAAGTGTCTGAGCGTTATTACCAAAAATTTTATAGACAGATGAACAGCTAATAGTTGGTGACATGAATTAATCTTTCCTTAAATAAAATAAATTCCCCCCTCGAAAGAGGGAGGAATTCAAATTAATCATATTACTTCATAAATAGATCGATTTGATCTCTATTATTTGCAATATATGCAGTTGCAGCTTCAGCATGAGTCATGCCTTCGTTGTCAACATAGTTTGCCATTTCACCTATATTAGGTGCAGTAAATTCCATTTTTGTATAGAACTTATATGCAGATGTATGAGTGATTGGGAACTTAATGTGAGCAGCTTTCTTAAGCCATCCTTTTGGAGAACCACAACCAGTAGTCTCTAAAGTTCCACCATTTTCAAGTCTGCAACCCTCAAAGTATGGAGGGAAATCAATAAAGGTAAATCCAGCTGCATCAGTAAAGTTTGGAGACCAGTTAAAGATAATTGTGCCTCTTCCTTCTTTTTTAGCTGCTTCTAATTCAGCCCATAATGCATCTGCAGTACCTGCAAATTTTACCATCCATAAATCATCTATACCAAGACCTTTTAGTCTGTTAGGCATAACTTCTGTATGCCACTCATAAGGACCTTCTAACCATCTACCTTTACCTTCAGAGTCTGGTGTTGCAAAGTTTGCTGCACACTCTGGAGATTTAAGTGCTTCCCAGCTTGGAAGACCAGGACATAATCCCTCTTCGATTACCCAGTTAGGAACACCCATTTCTTCAAAAGTAATGAGGTCGTGACTTCCAGCATCAATTAATCCACCCTTATCCATAGCNGCGTAAAAAGGTAGTGCCATTGTTGACTCCCATGTTTCGTGAGCAACATGAAGTTCACCAACTCTTACAGCCTCGTATCTTGTTGCTGATTCAGCAGGGACTAATTCTGCATCATATCCAAGCTCTTCAAAGGCCTGTGCCATAACGTTAGCCATAACAATTTGACTTGACCAGTTTAGAACTGGAATTCTAATCGGGTCTGCTGCTTTTGCTACAGTTGTAAAACCAGCAAACAAGACTAGAGCGTAAAATAATGAAATAAATTTTTTCATTTACTCCTCCTATATCTATTATAATAGTAAGTGTAATATAGGGTAAATGACACCAAGGTTGAAGCCTAAAAATCCACAATATGAAACAACACGTCCTTAAAAAAAACCAAAAAATCAACAAGAAAATGATCTTTGTCAGTAAAGAAAATCTGTCGCATAATTACAGGCAAATAGATAAGTTTTCAGGCAATTCAACAGTTATAAGTGTAATAAAAGGTGATGGTTATGGGCATGGATTACTGGAATGTTGTAAAATATTAAAATCAAGCAATTGTAAAAATTTCTATGTAGCTAGATTAGATGATGCCATACAACTAAGAGAAAAATTTAAAAATATAAATATATACTTGTTATCAGGTGTAATTTCAAAAAATGATTTAAAAGATATTAAAAATAGTAAAATTATTCCCATAATTAATAATATAGATCAATTATCTTTATTAAATACATCTCAAAAACTGAATTACATTTTGCATGTTGATACAGGAATGAATCGTCTTGGATTTCATACTAGCGAATTAGAAAAGTATTCGAATTTAATAAATAAAAGAAATATTATTTTTTTAATGTCTCATCTTTCATCTGCAGATGATTTAAATAAAAACGAGTCTAATAGACAATTAGAAAAACTTATCGAAGTCAACAAAAAATTTAATTTGCCTCTAAGCATAGCAAATTCATCCGGAATATATTTAGGGAAAAAATTTCATTTAAATTATGTTAGACCAGGAAAAAGTCTATATGGAATTAATCCTTTCTATAAAAAAAACTTTAACTTAANACAAGTTATGAGNATTTACNCACCTATATTNCAAATTCAAAATGTAAATAAAGGAAGTTCAATTGGTTATAGTCAAACTTATAAATTAAAAAAAAACTTAAAAGTTGCCACAATAGATTTTGGATATTCTGATGGCTTTCTCAGAAGTGGAAGTAACAAAGGTTTTGTTTTTATAGATAAGATTAGTTGTAAAATTTTGGGAAGAGTTTCAATGGATTTAATTACGATTGATGTGTCTAAAGTTCCAGATGATAAACTGTATATAGGAAAACCAGTTGAAATAATTGGTAGCAATCAACGATATGATAAAATTGCATATGAAACTGGAACTAACGAACATGAAATTCTTATTTCTTTAGGCAGAAACTTCAGAAAAGTATATATATAAGACATGTACGAAGCACCGATCAAAGATTTAAATTTTGTAATCAAAAATCTAATTGATTTAGGTAAATTGAGTAAAGTTGATGATTATTCTGAGTTCTCTGATGATTTAGTTGAAGCTGTGCTTGAAGAAGCAGGAAAAATAGCTTCTGAAGTACTAGATCCATGTAATCTTTCAGGAGACCATGAGGGTTCCAAAAGATTAGATAATGGTGATGTAATCACTCCAAAGGGTTACAAAGAGGCTTATGGTAGTTTAAGAGATGGAGGTTGGTTTGGACTGGAGGCAAAGGAAAAGTTCGGAGGTCAACAAATACCAGTAACTCTCTCTGCTGCGGTTAACGAGATGTGGCATGGCTCTAATATGTCTTTAGCACTTTGCCATCTACTAACACAAGGTTTGATATATGCTCTTCAAAAATCAGCCTCTGAGGATCAAAAAAGCTTTTACATACCAAAGTTAGCTTCAGGTCACTGGACAGGTACAATGAATTTGACTGAACCTCAATCAGGAACAGATTTGTCAACGATTAAAACAAAAGCCATAAAAGAAAATGGGCATTATAAGATATATGGTCAAAAAATTTATATCACATATGGAGAACATGATTTATCTGAGAATATTATTCATTTAGTTTTAGCAAGAACCCCTGACGCACCAGAGGGTAACAAAGGTATTTCTGTTTTTCTTGTTCCTAAATTNATTCCAGATGAAGATGGTAATATCGGAAAAAAAAATGATGTGACTTGTTTATCAATTGAAAAAAAACTTGGGGTNAAAGGATCTCCAACTGCTGTTTTACAGTTTGGTGAACAAGATGGAGCTATTGGATATTTAGTCGGAGAAGAAAACCAGGGTTTGAATATTATGTTTGAAATGATGAACCATGCAAGGTTCTCTGTTGGAGTGCAAGGACTCGCTGTTTCTGAGAGAGCATACCAACAATCTAAAATGTATGCTTTTGATAGAGTTCAAGGAGTTCCAATTGATGGCAAGAAAGGCGACCCTATTATTCATCACCCAGATGTTCTTCGATTATCCTCTACAATGAAATCAGAAATCGAGGCTATGAGAGCTCTGGCTATTTATGGAGCTTTTGCATTGGATATGACAAAGTCAGATGAAAGTGATTATTGGGAAACAAAATCCTCCTTAATGATACCAATCATAAAAGGGTGGTTAACCGAAAGATCTCTGGAGATTACTTCAAATGCTATACAAATTCACGGTGGAATGGGTTTTATTGAAGAAACAGGTATTGCTCAGCATTACAGGGATGCGAGAATTCTCCCTATTTACGAGGGCACCACAGCTATTCAAGCTAATGATCTAGTTTTTAGAAAAACTCTTCGTGACAATGGTAAAAGCATATTAGATTTAATTGATGAGATCAAAGAGGAAACATCATCATCAGTAAATTCCGATAAATTAACTGAATTGTGCAAAAAAATGGAAAAATCTATTGAACTTACAAAAAAAGTCATAGGACACATTGTTTCTACCTCAAATAACAAAAAAAGACCTGCTGTATCGAGCGTAAATTATTTGATGATGTTGGGTTATATTTTTGGAGGTTGGATGATGAT
>JGI24820J26691_1000015_pt1 | contig 36187 bp, 33 predicted proteins | sample METZYME_5_50m_FD_26691 | JGI IMG/M metagenome (IMG submission 26691) | reverse complement strand
TTGGCTAACTGATGATGGTGGCTAGTACGCATGTACTACAGTAGGTATATATACTTAAGTACATTTGTACTACTGTAACAATTTGTAATATAGTACATTTGTACTGTTACAATTTATACATAAGTTTCCCTTATACTAAATGCCAAAACATTAGTAAAACTTATATATCCAGCTGTAAAAGTAATTACACTATATATAGCGTTTCCGTGGCTTCAATTCATAAGCATATTTAATAGTAAGTATTTATACTATTAATATAGAGCACCCCCCAGATATGTCTACAATTTGTTAATAAATCAAGATATAGCGTTACAGATGCGGAAGCATACACCAACTAGAATAGTCAATAGGTATTTATACTCATTATCCCCGCATGAACCCAGGAGCGGCTCCCATACCACAAAACGGGGTTAACGTCAATAGGTATATATACTCAATGACGATAGTGGTACATATGTACTACCCCCGAGAGGTACCACAAAAACTGGNATCTGTCAATGGACACTTAACAAACTGTCACACTGTTACAAAANGCACCCACGGGGGTAGCGTGACTGCGGCTACGTAGAGTATGCGTATGAAAAATTTTACCAAAATCTAGACACCCCTGTAAGACACCCACGTACTGCACTAGGTACCTTAGAGGGTGGTGTAGATGTTGGCTCCAGCAATCGGGGGACTGGAGGGGCTAATGCCCCCCCTTGACCGCTGTTTCCACCCACGAGGAGCACCACTTCCCCGTGTATTATGGTAACGTTGCTCTAAATCCAGCTCTCCAACTGGTGTTTGGAGATTCCACGGGCCTCTCTTTTTTGGTCTAAACTCATCCCCATCACAAGATGGTTAGCCTCGCTCTGAGGGTCATCCATCCAAGCCTCTAAATGGTCTAACCACTCGTTGTCTTTTCTGTCTTGTATCTCTACTTCAGCTGAGAGGGCAAGGGCATCTGTAAACCATTTAACTCCTTGGGCAAGGGAGTCAATTCTATCATCGTGTCTAACGGCACCTTTTTCTCTGCACATCCTGCTAATTTGGTAAGCCAACATATATTGGTGTCTATTTTCAGACGCCTCATCAGCATTTGAAGCATAATCCCATTCAATGACGGCTGGATCAACCACAAGCCTATGCTGATTAAAGACAGGCTCGAGAGCGTCAATAATACGGTCTTCTTTACGGACATTAGCTCTAGTCTCCTCTATGTTAATGTTTGTTTTTGTCGTTTGACAATGTTTTCTAAATAGCTCTGATACAATACCATCGCCAAAGTTGCTCTCGATGAGCAGCGTAGACACGCCATATTTCTTACATTTCTTAAGTATTGTTAGTAAAGTTTTATCACTATATCCGTCTTTGGTTGCAAACACTTCATGTAGGTATATTATACCGTTAAGTTGGCTAAGAAAACATGCGGTTGTCTCATCAGCACCTCGTCCGCTGGGATCGACGCTGCAGATGGTTTCGGAATACTCAGTCCACTCCCCTTGTACTTGCATAGGTTTGTAATAATAATCCCCAGGAAGACCAACGCAAGGCAGATCTTTAAGAATGTTATCAGGGTCTGAGCACCAAATAATGTTTTCGGGGCCATGTGTAGGGTTAATAGGATTAACTATTAGGTCTGCAAATTTAAGTGGGAACTTTTCTCTGTCTGACAGTGTAGTGTCTAACATAAACTGCANCATAAAGTTTGACCTACCCATAGAAGACTCACGTTCTAGTAAATCNGCTTCCTTAAATCTGGTGTCTGTAGGTTTCCACGCCAAGTCATCTGTATCTAGGTCNTCTGCTAGCTGGGGTGCTAACAANCCATCATACATTGCAACCTTACGTGGGTACCTTGCGGGCCACACAAACGGTCTATAGCTTCTTTCTCTTAGTTTGTTGTAGATAGTAAAGGTAGTCTGTGGTGTGCCTAGAAACATAATACGTGAGTCTTTCTTAGGTGTAAGTATAGATTCACATTCTGTAACTAGCTGTAACAGTTTACCCCGTTGGAGCTCCGTCATGGAGTTATTAGGTACTTCTACATCATCTAGTACCATTAGGTCTGCACGGCTACCAGTCAACTGACCAGTAATACCTACAGACTTAACGCTAGGTGCTTGGTGAGGGGCTGCTGGCCCCACATCAAACGATATACGTGACCATCTTTGGTCGTCGTTTTTGGGTTTTAGGTGTGCCAACCAAGGCACCTCTAGGATTAGTCTTTGACAGAAGATTGAGAATGAGTCTGCTCTATCTTTAGAAGCAGAGACGACCATAACTTTTCTATCAGGGTCAATGAATAAAGTCCAAAGAACAAATGCAGCAGTAATCCAAGACTTACCCACACCCCTAAACGCTTGTATCTGGAGTCTTTTTGGGCCATGTTGTAAATATTCAGCAATACATAGTTGTGCTCTTGTAGGAGCTGGTAGGTTTAAGTGTGTCCATATAGCAGTCAGAAAGAACCTAAAGTCATCTTTTAACTGAGATTCAATGTCAATCATGGGCCTGTAGTTTCAGATGAGTTAGTAGGAGTTTTACCAGATCCTTCGGGAAATGGGTTATAAACTCTTGGAAACGTAGAGTTCATCAGTTGTAACTCTCTGGGGAAATGGGTTATAAACTCTTGGAAACGTAGAGTTCATCAGTTGTAACTCTCTGGCACGTCGTTTAATTAACCCATTTAAAACACCATAAGTACCATCAGCACGTCTTCCTAATCTAAACATTGGTAGTACTCTACGTATTTCATCCATGTCTCCATTTATAACTGCAGCTCGCATCATTTTATTCTCATAACCAGTTCCCTGCTCATTGAGCTCTTCAAGTGCATTAACACCGTTGTTAAAAGCCCAAGAAATAAGACCAGCTTGCTGCTCTTTAGTTAAGTTATTGTAACCTTCATACCGTTTTGACCATTCACTATGTATCATTTTAGTTTTTTGTCTAAGTAAAGGACGTGCTTCTTCTATAGTCATAGTATCACCGTCTTGTACTCTGGTTTTTTCATCACCATAAAACTCAAAACCAAATCCTATAGTTGGCTCACCTTCACTAAACGAGCCATCTTTATTAGGTATTTTTACTCGATATGCTTTAGGTTTAAAACTTTCTTCATTTATTATAAAATTGTCAACTTGATTAAAAAATTCGTCTTCGGTAACATCCATAAAACCAGTTCCAGGTGTACCTACTACTGGGGTTTGTGTCATAGTTTGTGCTAGATTGTATGTAATACACGCTAGAGGCCCCTTGTAGAGCCTTCTAGGTGCCTTAGAGGATCATCTGATCCACTGTAGTATTAAGTTTTCTCGAATAGGGTTTGGGGGAAAGTTGTCCCTAAACCATTCTAACCAGTCATGGCTTCCTTTGTTTTGATTACACTTGACACAGGCTGGTACGCAGTTCCTAGACATGTGACTACCGCCAGCACATCTGGGGCGTACATGGTCAATGGTAAGATCATGTTCGCAATGTTTTGTTCCACAATAGATACATTCATAATTGTTTGCCTCCTTGATAGCGTGTCTCCACATACGTTTTGCTTCGGATGAGGTCATGGCTATTAAGTTTTGTGTGTAATGTTTATAACTAGGAAGTACTGGTGTCATTTTTTACCACGGTTTCTTGCTCTGTTTTTAGATGGGTCTTCACGGACTAATCTTCCTGACTTAGTGTGTGAAAAATCCTTTCCGCCCTTACCTTCCGCCCCTGCCTTTCGTCTTGCTCGTCTGAGCTCAACTCTATACGCAATCGCTGATTTAGTCTTGTTACGTTGTCTTTGGGCGGCATTTTTCTTGGCCCGTGATTCGGGGTTGTCCCTGTAGTTTCTGGCACTTTTTTTAAGTTTGTTACGTGGTAGTTTTTTAGGAGCCATTTTTAATTATCGCATTTTGTACAGTGTCAAAATCGACAGTCGGCATAATGTCTGCTAACTGAGACAAGGGTGACGTATCGAACGCCACACCTGTAATGTCGTTTTTGTATAACCAGTCAGCGGCAACTTTAAGGTCAGCTGTAGTAGCCTCGCCACTACGTACCCTTGCAGTAAGCTCTTGGGTTATTAGTTTATGTAGTTCATTAAACTCATCCTCGCCAGCTCTGCGGGGTATGCGTTTTACATCACTCACTTATAACCACCTTTGGAGGAAATAGACCACGTTTGATAAACTCTACAGCCTTATCATCTAGGTCGTTGTCACTTTCTTTAGCTAATCTTTCTAACAAATCAACTACAAATAACTTAAATTTCTCACTTTTTAAAAAAGTTAAAACGATTGGTTTTAGTAGTGCTAGCATCTTCTTTTGGTAATAATGATTGTATTGGTACTATGTCTTGGCACATGTGGTAAACACGTGTCCCTGGGCGGATAGTAAAGCCCCTTTGCTGCAATTCTGCACATTTCAGTGCACGTACAAGCTCAAAGTCTAATTGCATCTTTTCTTCCTGACGTTTAGCTATGCGTCTACATTGTTCTAGACCACGCTTGTCAAGAGGTATCATAAAGTTAACTTGAAAGCCCCAGTTTTCACTAATTACGTACCCTTCGGGGTCGTATGGTGAGGTATCATTACCCATATAAAAGGGGCTAAAAGTCATTGTTGACCCGTTACAGGATATGCTAGGGCCGTATTGCTGTCTAGACGGTGCACCATTGTTTTGAAATTGCACTGCCTGATTGGTAACATTTCCCGTAGCTGCGGCCACGGGGTTGGAAGTGTTGTTTGTCTCACCTTCAGCGTATGCTGGAGTTACTGTGAGAATACAGAGAGCGAGGTAGTAGTAGAGTTTATGGTATAGTTTGTTGTTGTATCCCATTGCTCTACTAACCCTGCGGCTCGACTTGTTGTTTCTAATGTCCAAGGTAACGATGTATCAGTAACTGTGAATGTTGTACCACTCCCAGATATATCTGCAGACGGTGTTACGTTAGATCCAGACCAAGTGTTCGTGGCCGCCCCAAAAACTTGCTTTTGCGTCACTTCTGTTATAGTCTGAGTGGTGGTTGTAGTAGCGTTCATACTACCTTGTGTAAACTGCGGTGTCACGGTGTTTGCACTAGCAGCTGCTGGTATCAACAATGCTAGTAGTAGAAATTTTTTCATTTGATTATTTTTTGACATTCAGAGCATTTTAACTCTCCTTTGCCATTACCGTTTTTTCCGTTTGATGTAGACAAACCAAAACTAGCAATACCGCCCGCAAAAATCGAAGCTACGAAAGTTATATCCGCAGCACTTGACGACTTTTTAAGCATTGGTACATCTACATAGTTTAATGTTATTATAAATCCGCTCCACACTACAACGCCTAGTCTTACTATTGTAGACACAATTTCCATGCGTTCTTCGTGTGTATCACATCCATCCATTAAACCTTTTTTCTTTTTTTCTTCCATTTGTCAATCTTACCTTGTAAGAATTTTTGAACACGTTTTTTTATAAGATCAAAAAAAGGTTGAGCCAGTGTTGTGGTAGCCACAGCTGCCACCGCCGTAGTTACAGCCGTAACCATAACTTCAGGCGATGGAACTGGCATCTGGACATCTATAATAGGTATGTCTAGTTTTCTTTGTTCTGGTTGTTCTTTTTTGGTTTCCGTTGATTGAGTCCCCTCTGGTCTGCGAAGATCGCTCGGAGGTACAATAAGCGGCTTGTAAGATGGTACATCAGCTGTTGGTAAAGGTATGGATATAGTTTGTATCTGATCTATGTTGGGGATTGAGATGCTTGGAATNTTGTCCATGCGTCTTTTACCTCTATGGATTGTTTTGGTTGTATGTTTTTACTAAAGTAACTTGTTGTTGCCAATAACCATNTTGCCCAGCGTATCCTGTCATAACAAAATATCTAACCTGACCTTGATCTGCCGAGGGTATGGTGTAAGTATGCAGTCCTGTACTGGGATTACTCATTAAATCACCGAAGGCTAACGTACCTGCGGAGTTACCACTTGGTTGTGTTGAAGTCCATTGGTTACCATTTGAATAGTTATTTCTTTGGATTGAACTTATATAGATGTCGCATCTGTCGTGTCCTACAGGTATTGTAATACCATTTGTATATCCAGTTTGTCTAAACCCAGCGTATGTACCTGAGTTACCTTGACCATAGTTATACAATCTATCTGAGTTAGCGTTAGATCCACCAGTAGCATTAGGATAATAACCTGTATGACTCCAAGTTACGCCACTTGCTAAACCACTACCGCCTTGTGATGATCCTCTAAACCAATAGCTAGGAGGTGGTGCAGCTTGTACAATAATATAAAAGTTTCTGTCTGCAAAGTTAGTAGCAGTATCAGTTGCTCTAAGTGTAAAGTTATATGTTGTGTCTGCGGATACGTTAGGAGATGTACCAGAAATTACACCTGTCGAACTGTTTAACGATAAGTTCATAGTAGCAGCAGGTGTATTGCTATTAGATGTTAAAACACTTGTTGTCTCAGAGTATGTGATAGCTTGTCCATCTGCGTCTGACGCTGCAACAGTTATATTTACAGCAGCATTTTTCTGTATAGCACCGCCACCTAATTGACCTTGGGCTGTTGTCCAGTTTGGTACACTACCCGCAGTAACTTCTACTTCTGGTGCTGCTATTATTAAACCGCCATCTGGGTTAGTTACTTTTATAGCGTAAGGTGCTTTATCTACAGTCAATGCTGGACTCACAATAGTAAGTTGCGTAGAACTATTAAACGTTACTGTACCTGCTGCAATATTAGTGTTATCATTTCCAACATAGTGAACAGTACAACCACTAACAAAACCTTCGCCTTTAATAACCATAGTAGTACCAGCAGCACCATTAGTGGTTTGATTAGATACGCTTACAATTTGTGGTGTACTTTTGCCAACTCCTACCCATGTAGTTCCATTATGTATTTCTAACTGAGATGTCTGGGTGTTATATCTAATAGAACCAGCTTGAGCTGNACCTCTTTCACTCGTATTTCCAGCAGGTAATATAAGATTACCAGTACCTAAAATTTTTGCNCCGTCCTGTGTAGTTTGNAATTTTGGTGTACCATTATGTGAAAGTTCTACTTCAGCATCTGAATCAGATTTTATTTGTGTATGGTTAGCACCAGCATTTTGTAAATAAAAATCATCTGACTTAACAACTAAACTACCACCACCTGATTCTTCTACATAAGAATTGTTGTCACTATTACTGTGACGTACAACTAAATCTTGACTAGCACCAAAAGTTGCTTTATCGTTATCAGCAAAATCAATATCATTNCCATTCGTATCTAAATCAGCACCTAATTGAGGTGAACTGTCAGAACTTAAATCAGTATTAACAGTTTCAAAACTTAATGCACCACTCCCATTTGTTTTTAAAAATTGCCCATTAGACCCGTCTTCTGGAAGTGTAAATGAACTATTTTTTGTTAATGTAGATGGCCCTTGAATTTTAATATTAAATGCGTTATTTGGGTCAGTATCAAATTTTAAAGGAGCATAGCCTATATTTATATCTGTGTTATCAACTAATATTCTAGTTTGACCATTTGGAGCCTGTAAATTTTGATTAGGTACTGACTCGAAGGTAGGATCTGCATTATTGTTTGCTCTTAAAAATTTACCATTATTAGAGCTAGTACCATGAGGTAATTTAGATAAAGTTACTGCCTCATCAGCTATTTTTGCTGTAGTAACTGCATCATNAGCTAACTTAGCTGTAGTGATACTACCGTCATCTGGTACACTACTTGCAAGTCCGTTTGTTTGCACAGCATTACCCATAAGACCATGCTGGCTGCATTGATAGTACAGAATCGTAGGTGTAGCATCNNCTGTGACAATCTGTGTNTAAGCACCGCTAGAACCAGCAGTGCCGTTTGTTGTTACGTTTGTAGTATAAGCTGTGGCCTTAGCCGCATCTTTGTAAAAACGTAACGGATGGTTACTGTTACTACTGTCTGCTTGGTCAAATTTGTAGGTAATTCCTGGCGTTAGTACAATAAATGGAGCAAACTTACCATCTATTTTATAACCGTTGCTAGAACCTTGACCGTTGTATCTGTGAGTAGAATCTTTAGATGCAACAGTTACCGTAAAGACTATAGTAGATCCAGTATATAAATTTTGTATTGGTTCAAGAATGGTAGGTTGTATCCCACCATTGCTCACTTGTGTTTGTCCCATAGTTAATTACTGTAATTTATTTGTGTTAAACTCATGCTCCTATCTCCATTACATAACCATAACTTTTATTTGATGTACCACTGGGTTGTCCCGATAAACCTTGTTGATTAAATTGAACACTTTGGCTTTGACTTTTAACATAATTAAGTTGAAATCTCACATTTGTTCCAGCAGCAAAACTACTATCATAATGAAACAGAGTGTGTTGTAATATACTTCCACCGTGAGCATCAGGAATACAAGTTCCATTTAAAACTTCAGAACTATTAGCATAGTCAGTACTAGCAAAATTATTTGTTGAATACGTTAATCTAAAAAATGAATTACAACCTGATATAGGTAAATCACTTTCTGTAGAAAAGGCACAAGCATAAATAAAACGAGAGTTTGCAGCTTTAGTAATTAGTGATGGAGATCTAGAAGCACTTATTGTCCATTCACCTGTTGAAGTTACGTTAGTTACAGAGGTGCTTTCAAAACGAATTACTTGTATTACACCATTTGATTGTATTATAGCCATTATGATACCTCTGTTAAATTAAATTTGTACTTTTTACCAGAACGATTATTTTTTAAAAACAAGTCTGATTCTCCTTCCTGTATTGTCCAGTCACCCCACGTTTGGTCTACTTCGTTAAATGAACCTTTGTTAGATAAGTTAAGGTCATTAGTATAGATGTTTCTCCAACGGTGTGATGATGAACCTAAATCAAAAGCATTGTTTGATACAGGAATATAACTTGAACCTTCATGTGCAATGTCATACTTACTAGCACCCATTGACCAACCGCCAACCGCCAGTTTGTTAGTATCTGCATTTAATCCAAAATACAAAGCAAAATCACCACCACTATGGAATGACATAAACGCATCATTACCAATACCTGAGTTATATACTTCAAAAGCACCTAGCGATCCTGTGCTAGTTGCTATGTCGTCATAGTTATATTGAGAATTAGCCTCAAATGTAATTCTTCCAAGACACTGATCGTTACCATCTGATCTTAAAAAATTACTAGGAGCAATACCACCGAGAGAGGCTGCATTAACGTTTGTAATGTTTGCTCCGTTACCATAGTAGTTGTCAACGTAAGCATTAGCAAAATATGTAGTATTAGTGCCTAAATTATATGTACTGTCTACACTAGGAAAAACAGAGTTTGCTTGAAGATTACCAGACAATAATCCGCCATAGCTTGTAGTCTCAAACTTTTTTTGTCCTGAGTGATGTAAGGCGACCTCTCCAGCACGTTTTGCATAGAGCATAGTTGTATGGTTAGCATCACCACTAGAAGTACCTCTAATTATAAATTGATTAGATCCTATGCCTGCATCTATAATTCTAGTAGCGTCTGTAGAACCGTTCATCAAATTAAGTTCACCACCAATAGTAGTTGTTGATGTGGTAGTGACTCCACCTGTAATATTTATACTTCCAGTTCCAAGTATATTGTTGTTATTTAGATCAAGATTTCCGCCTAGCTGTGGTGAACTGTCACCAACTAGATCTGTGTTAACAGTATTGCCAGATGCTGCTGTAATACGTCCCTGAGCGTCTATTGTAATGCTTGGTATAGAAGTTGATGAACCATAGTTACCAGCAGTTACAGACGTGTTAGCGAGCTTTGCAGCAGTTACTGCATCATCTGCAATCTTAACTGTAGTGACTGCGTTTGTTGATAGCTCACCTTGCCCTACTGAATTAGTAGCTATTTTATCTCCATTAACTGCATCATCTGCAATCTTTGCAGTAGTCACGTTTGAGTCTACAATTTTCGCAGTTGTGACTGATCCGTTTTGTAGTATTGCACTTGTAACTGTGTTGTTACTTGGTACACCTATACCTACGGATGATCCGATGGTAATGATGAAAAAATCAGCACCAGCAGGAGGAGCGGAACTAAATATAATGTTAGTACCACTGATAGCAAATCCCTCATTTGGAACTGAGGTTCCAGAATTAGGTTTCTGAATGACTCCGTTAAGACTGACGAGGAGTTGAGCTGCGAACTGAGGAGGGTTAGATAAAGCAAATTTCTGAGCNGTNCCGTTNAATGTTGCACTACCACCTGGGGGGTTATCACTACCAGATCCAGTGCTAGATAAGGTGTTTATAAAGAAGTTACCAGTAGATGTTACCTCTTCCCACGCTGTTTTAGTAGCGTTGTACACCATTAACTTGTTGTTAGTTGTGTCAAACCACAAGTCACCGCCATCTAGTGAAGATGTAGGTGCAGAAGCTGATACTCTGTATCTGTTTGAAAATGAGTTAACTGTTGCACTGATAGCCTGTATATCTGCTGCACTAGCTAGCTGTTTGTGAAATGTATATGTGTGTAAAGTTGATGTTGTTTGTACCTGTAAGCCACTGCTTGCTGGTAGTGTCTGACTTTGTAAGTTAGCTGGAAAACCAGTTATGGTTACTGTATTACCAGTTCCAGCACCATTAGCTATTGTTGCTACACCGCTACCGTTGACTGCAAGACCGTTTGCAAGCTGTGATATAGACACAACTGTACCCGCATTGTTACTTGGGTCAGGGTTAGCTGTAGGAAAACTTGTTTCGTTTGGTATAGCTACAAAACCGCCAAGGGCGTTTGTTACAGACAATACAAGATCGTTTACTGCCTTTGATGTAGGTATGTGTGTATCACTGTTTGTAGTAACAGAGGTTTCTAGTGTTATACCGTCAAGCTGGTTTAGCTCTGCTGTAGAAGCTGTAAGAGCTGTGCTATCAGCTAAAACTGAAGCTGTGCCAGATTGCATACCAGCTAATGTTGTTAACTCACCGTCAGCTATCTTGTCAGTTGTGACTGCGTTGTTTGCTATTTTAACAGACGTGACCGAGTTATTTGCTAAATCTGCAGATACTATAGTTCCGTCAGCTATTTTAGCAGATGTGATTTGACTATCAGCAATGTGTGCTGTATCAATACTACCATCTACGTAATGCTCAGAATCTATTGAGTTGTCTGCAATCTTAGCATTTGTAACTGCATCTGCTGCTATCTTAGCTGTTGTAACGGNATTGTCATCAATTTTTGGTGTTGTAACCGAACCGTCAGCTATTTTGCTAGTTATAATGTTGTTATTAGCTATAGCACTTGATGTGACTGTATTAGATCCAAATTTTGCACCTGTAACTGACCCATCCGCTATTTTAGCAGTTGTTATAGCATCATCTGCAACTTTAGCAGTTGTTACGTTTCCATCAGCTATTTTGTCTGTGGTTACAGAGTTATTAGCTAAGTCAGCTGTAGCAATCGTACCATCTACAATATGTGATGATGTTACAAAGTTTTTAGTTATAGAACCGCCTTCAAACAAGGCCCCTTCCAGTTCAAATGACTTATTTCTAGCCTCTTGACCTGTAAAATTAGACTCATCAAACGCATTGTTTAGATCAGTAGATCTTATTGTACTACCACCCGCAAAGTTGGTATAATCACTCGATGCGTCTCTAGTTCTACGCTCAACTGANACCACAGCTCCTGTAGGAAGCGTAGTGCTNAACGTAATTGTATTGTTATCTGTGGATAGTGTGTAGTTATATAAAGTTGTACCAGCTGAAACTGCTGGGAAGTATAATCCGTCAGTATTATTGACCTGTGGGTGGCTAGATTGTGCTGTACTACCGCTTGTTTGGCGTAGTTGTAGCACTCTTGTACCACCTGACAGAGTTACATATACATCCAGATCATCATGGTTATTCAATTCGATCCCAACGGGGGTAAAGACAGTCGCAGACTGCCCGTTTGTACCCACTGCGTTAGGAAATGTTTTTTTAGTTGTTACTGCCATTGATAATCAATGTATGGGATTGGTGCTATTTGTGGAACTCTTTACTATTTAAGTATTGTAAAGCCTCAAGATCACCTCGTTTAAGTAGTTGTTGTTGGCGTTTACGTTTATTAATTCTCATATCTAACTCTTCATTACCAGCAAGCACCTGTGTAATTGCTCGTTCTTTTGCATTAACAAATTCTTGTCTAATTCTTTCGTAAAACGGCATAGCTGTGTGGTCATTTCCATCTCTATTTAATAAACCTGTCTCTCTATACGCTTCAACTTGAGCTTTCCATGAAGGGCTGTTAACAATTGCTTCAAGATTCTTTCTAAACGTCACATCCATTGACATAAGACGTTGTAGCTCAGACCTTTCAGCTGAGGTAAGAGGTTCTCCTGCATATTGTGTAACTTCATCTGGTATGTTAAAGTTTATATCCAACATGGCCTGTTTAACTGGGTCATTATTAGGTGTCATTACTGCAAATGGGGATATACTATTAAACATTCTTAGTAATGGAAATGTAGGATTAGGTGAAAACTTAACTCCAGATCTGTCTTTATTAAGAATATCATACTTTGCTGGTAATGATGCTCTTAACAATGCGTCTCTTTGGAATATTTGTTCAAACATAGTGTTTGCTTCTACTCTATTTCCGTGTATAATATCACCCATACCACCTAAAAATCCTGCATATGGAAGGCTATTTCTAGCCAACTTTGCAATTACTCTTTCAGTTTGTGCTCCTGTACTATTACCATCCATAATTGTAACAAGATCATCAACACCAGCTAACATAGACTTGTCAACTAACACTGATGCAAACATAAAAGTAATTTTTTGTGCCATATCATCAAAGACATCTTCACCTAAAGCATCCTGTCTTGTAGCCACATTAGCTACAGTAGAGAATATTGTGTTAAATGGTTCTAATGATGTATAAGAAACCCAACTATTACCAATTTTAAAAGAGTTTGGCTGTATTCTTGCTGCTTGCCATTGCTCCCTTTCTGTTCTATCTGGTGGTAAATCACCTGTCATTAAGCCGTTTATAGCTAAAAACCCAGAAACTACCGCCATAGCATTACCAACAGCCATACGTCCACGCATTAAAGCCTGTGCATTGCCTACAGTCTCCTCTGTAAGTCCGTATAGATCTAAGTTTCTGCTATTCATAATGTCATCAAACCTCTTTGTAAACCTTTCTAGTTCGGTACTAGCAAAAGTCAAACGTAAAGCATTATATCCTGTACGTACAAAGGGGAAGAAAAATCTCCCACCTGGAAGTGATGACAAGGTTTCAAAGGCTTTGATAGTAGGTGGTAGTGCTTGAGTCATAGCTGCCTCATTACCAGCTAATGTAGCCGCTTTATCGGAGACAATATACTCATCATGCCTACCTTTTACAAATACTTCATCTCTAAATCTCTTTTCATTCTCTATTGCATATTTCACTAAATCTTTATCACGTAGACCTTTATCCCAACCCTCGGTAGCAGCTTTCATTCTCATTGAGTGTCTACCAATAAGTGTACGAGCAAATGCGTCTCCAGCTCCCATTAGGTTAGTACTAAAACGTACAAAGGGGTTGGTGTTGAAGTCTATAAGACCTTTTAATGCTTGGTAAGCTCTTCGAGATTCGGGATTACTGTAATTATTGTAAAAATATTCTAAGCTATTAAACTGTTCAATATCACGTTCTATAGTAAATTTACCTACATAACTTTGAGTCTTTCTATTTACGCCTAAATCCCAGTTGTGCCTCCACATTTTTAAAGATTCAGAGTACATATCAGCAACACTTTTCATAGTTGCTACAGCAACCATCTTAGCTTTCTGATCTCCTCTTACCACAGAACCTATCCAAGCCTGAGCTGGACGTAATGCTGCTATCAAAATTGTACTGAAGTTAGCTTTGAATGGAGTTCTTAGATTACTTAGCATAGAACTGTAATATACCGAAGACAGCTCTTGTGATAATCTTGGTGTTATTGATTGACCATCTATCTTAACTCTTCTAAAAGGATTACCTAACCCAAACGGGTTGGATACTAATGGGTTTCCAGAAACAACACCATTCAGATATGTGTGTATATGGTTTAGGGTTGTGACTCTACCTCCAGATAGTAAGTGTAAAAATTCTAAATCTGCAGCAAGTTTTTCTCCATTAGGGCCTTTACGTATTTTAGCCAAATTAGCAAAATAATCATCCATTTCTTGATTAATTTGTTTTATACCTTTGTTAATAGTATCTTTAACGTAGGCATCTAACGCAAAGTTTCTTTGCTGTAACAACTCGTTACCTGTTAAATAAGCTAGTTTTTTCTGTTCAAGCATGATAACCTTTAACATATCATACATCATGTCAGCTTGTCTAGTTTTACTTACACCACTTGGTAAATCTACTGCTCCTGTAGCAATAGCTTGTAGTTGTTTAGCTAAAGTATGTTGGAATAACTGTGCAGCAGCCTTTTGTGTGGCTGTTATAGTGACTAATTTTTCTCCATCATGGGCCCATATAATACGATTATTTTCGTCTCCTAGTAAGTGTCTACGTAAATTATCAACAGCTGCTGGGCCATCATCCATAAATTCATGTAGCTCTGCAGTCTGTCTAATAATTAAGTCTCTAATGTTTTGCTGACTAAATTTTTGTGATATTTTTCCTAGATTACCACTAAAAATTTTTCCTGATAAATCCTCAGCTACTTCCTTAACATACTCTAATATATCTTTATCGCCACGTGATATTTTTTTAAAAGCGGCCTCTGTGACTAATGGNCTAGCACTAGCAGGAACACCATCAATACGTACGTTAGATATACTTTCTTGTAAGTTACGTGTTATAGCTGCGTCAGAAGTGTCATCAAAAGTACGGTATGTTGCTTTCTTAAAACTTCCGTATCTTAAAGCATCAACAAATTCATCTGGCCCGTTTGCAAGAATATTTGCAGCTTGTGATAAACTTAAACCTTTTTCTGGAAGCCAAGGATCTCCTTTTCTACCTCCAATAACATCTGCTAAATCATCAAATTCTTGTAAAGCTAAATCTCTTAAAGTTGCTTCATCAAGGTTTTGGTTGTCTAAATCAGGTACTATTTCTCTAAGCCTTTTCATTAGCTCAGGTCGTTCAGAAACATTTATAGCATTAAATTTAATTAACTCATACTCTTTAAAATCCTCTGACTCTAATATAAGTTTATTGTACTCAGTTCTAAAATCTCTGTTATTTAATCCTCTATTAGCACTTTTTCTTAACTGTGTCATTTCGTCGTGAGCTACAGCATCGTCGACAATATCTTTATCAAATGATTTTTTTACCTCTTTATTAGCATCTACGTTTGCCTTAGCAACACGTTCAGCTTGTGGTAAATTTTTATTTTTCTCTAAAGATTTTACAGCAGCCCATTTACCTTTAACAACAGCAGCTAAGATATGCCCTACAGCGTTCATCCCAGCTCCAGCTGCTACAGTTTTCATTCTAGAAACCCAAACAGAATCTGTTTCTGGGTCAACTGCTAAAGCCTCTGTAAAAGGTATAAATGGTGCATACTGGTTGACTAAGTTAGCTATATTACCCATTTCTGAGCTTTCACTAATAAGATCAGCTGCAGCACCTTCCGCTAACACTGAGGTTGCTTTAGGAACAAATTTAATAAACCTTACTCCAGATTTAGCTGCTCCAGCCTGTCTTGCTAGTAAAGCCGCTCTAGATCCTATTCTAGCAGCTCCAGTTACCTTACCACCAATACCTCCAGTAATAGCAGTAAGTAAACCAAATTCTACCAGACCTCGAGCTAATTTACCCATACCTGAGTTGTTTTCTGGAACTAACTCGTCAGGTACATCCCACCAAGCACCTTTTTTGTAATCTTTACTAAAAGGGTTGTTTTTGGAATCTTTTTTACCAAGTATAGTCCTTAATCCTGTAGCAACCGTGTCTCCAGATAAATCTAAAAAACTACCTAAACTGTCAACGGCATCAACAGTACCACCAACTAAGGCAGCTCCTACCTCTCTTACAGCCTGACCAGCATTATTAGCTATAAAACCTTGGTCTTCTCCTGAGCTTGGTCTATCAGTGTTGGTAGGTATTCTTTGCTCTTGAAAGGTTTGATTTTGTTCAACAGGTACTCTTTCATCTCCACCATCATCATTCAACATATAACTGTCAACTGATTGGCTTGCGAGGGTGTTACCCATTATATTTTGTATCTCACCACCTAGAGCTTGATCCTGTTCGTTCTGGTTATCATACTGTTCGTTCATGTTTCAGACTCCGAAATAACTTTAAACTCAGGATGTTTAATTAATTCTCTAATCATTGCTTGTACAAATTGATTCTGTTTGGCTATTGTAGATCCTTGGGATGTAGGACTCATTAACCAAGTTGCTGTAAAGTTACTTGGAACTCTGTCAAATCCTAAATCATTTGCTACTTTTTTTGTAATTCTATCATATTCGGTATCCCCTAATACATTTTTAATATGTATGTTTAACCTAGCATCACTTCTACCAGACACCAAAGCACTTAGCTCACTTTGACCTCTATATAGACCATAGCTTCCCCGAGGTATCTGTAAATTAAGATCAGCGTTAATATGATCTAAAACAAATAATTTACTTTCCAAATATGATTTATTTTTAGTGTATTCAACATAATCAGGATTAATCTTACCATTAAGTAATTCTTGTACAGGAACCTCTAAGTTTTGTAATTTATCTCTTAACTGAGGAATACTTACTATAGTTTCTCTAGATCCTGGGTATCTGTTTTCTACAGTTTCAAACCTTTCTGATAATTTTTTAAAGTTAACTGTACCGCCATCTTGAATGTTTAATTCTTTTTGTGCAGCTATAGCAACCGTAGACCCATAATCTAATCCACCTGAATAATAATTGTTTATAAACTGACTATTACGTGCATCGTAAGAGCTATCATACCAATCTCCCGCACTACCACCTAGAGCTATTGTATTGATTTGTCTAAGTGCAACTAGCTTGTTGTCAGTATTTCCAGCTACTGATTGTATTAATTCATTAGCATAATATTTACGTACCAAATCTCTAAGTTCTGCTCCTATGTCAGTGTCAGAGTTGTAAACATTAAGGTTATAGTCTGTGCCTATTTTACCATCATCTTTTAGTTGATTTAATATTTCAGTAACCTTACCGTTACCTATCTCATAACCTTCTCCCAAAGCATTTGCAACTAAGTTTATATCAATTAAACCAGCCTTATCTATACCCGTAGACACATCTCTAATGTCGTTAGATGCTATTAGTTTTAAAGTATCCTGATCTAGTTCGTTTACTATTTGATGTGCAATTTTAAGATTAGGAGCTAAAGAGTTTGGGGATATAGGAGGTAGGTTATTGAATTTTCTTTGTAAATTTAAAGAATCTAGTATGCTACGTTGAACCCCGTCAGAGTTAGCAACGTGGTTTATAAATGTTGGGAACTCAGTAATTAGGCCATCGTCATTTGTTCTTGGAGTAAGTAACTCAGCCCTTTTTTCTAAATTTTCAATTCCGTTATACCCATCAATTTGATCTAAAATATTTACATTAGATACTATGTCACCACTAAAATTATTATTGTTAAAAACCTCTTCTACCCTAAGTGCTAACTCTTTAGAGCTATTAACAACTTCATTAAATCTAGTAACAGCCGAGCTATTATCAGTTAATTTTGTAATTCTGTCATCTATAAAAACATTACCATTACCATTTTGTACAGCTTTAATTCTAAACGGGTTTGTATCATCTGATTCACTTGCGGGATTTTTAGCAGCTTGTATCTGACCTTTTATAATTTGAACAGCTCTATTATGTATGTACTCACCCTCTGTCATGGTATCTGGTTTATTATTCATAAACTCTGCATCACCTCTAAGTCTACCTTTTATTTCAGGAAGATAAGTATTTATAGCAAAAATTTTAGCCTTAGCTAGTTGAGGGTCTTTAGCTGCTATTGAATTTTTATCAGCAGAGGCATCAAGAAATAATGTGTTTAGTGAGTTATGAATTTCGGATCTATCTGTACTTAATGTTATTCTACCATCACCTGTTTCATGCCATAATACCTCGTCAGCAAATATAACTTTAGCTCCAACGTCAGGTAGTACTATGCTAGAAAACTTTTCTTTTTGTCTAGGAGTAAGTGATCCTTGAGTAGTTAATGTGACTTTACCATATAAACTTACATCATTTAATATTAACTCTCTTGCTTTTACATCACTAATTTGACCTTCTTGGAATTTCTTAAGATTACTTCTAAACTTAGTAATAGTGTCAACTGCAGTAGGATTATGTCCATAAGTGTTAAAGGCTTTATCTAAAGCTGCCTCAAACATAACTGGAGAATAAGGTTTTTTGTTTTCATCTACACCTTTTATTAAAAATTGAAATTCTGTAGATAAAAGATCTTTAGCTGCATTAGCTTCAATTTTAGAATTAGCAATTCTATTATTAGCTATAGTTGATTCAATTTCCAAAGCTAATTTACTTGCATTAAATCTAGAACCAAAATGTTTTTCTAAAGTTTTATTACCTAAATTCTTAACTAAAAACTTATCATTAAGTATTCTATTTAACAATTCTTTTCTGTCATAATCACTAGGAACTGAAGACAAAGCATCTTTCAGTGTGTTGTATATATTATCTTGTGCAGCTGTTTGTGTTGATTTTCCTGGGGAGGTGCCNAAACGACTGTAACTATCTCTGTTAGTATCTATCTGAGCCTGTATAGCAGCCTTAACAAGACTATACCCTGAGTTGTCTACTACTTCACCGTTAACTGTTTCCTCAATTTTTTTATGGTCATAACTTAAAATATTACTATATACCGCTGTATTAGTNCCNTGTATCTCTTCAGCTGCTTGATTTTTTATATCTTCTTGTANCTTTAANTTTCTCCATTTATTAGCTTGTAATCTAATAGGTTCACGTAAATATTTATTGATAATTTTATTGTTAACACCAGATACAGCACTTTGCTCTACATAGGTGTTTCTTAAATATTTTTCAATTTGTATCTGTGTGTTACGATCTTGGTCATTATACTGATTAACTAAAATAGGTGGTACATAATTAGGATCACCCTCTTGTCCCTGACCTTCTACAATAACAGTCTTGTCTTCCTTTAGGGAGTTCATAAACCAAGATAAAAACCCATTATCACGCTCTTGCATGTATCGTTTTGCAAAACCGTAGTATTTATGAGGGCCTAACTTACGAGCATTATTTAACCTAATTTTATTTTCTAAAGTTAGACGTTTATTTTGTATTTCTACTTCACTTAATTTATTCTGTTGATTAGAAGTAAATTCAATAATCTCTTTCTCTAACTCTTCAATCTGTTTTTGATTTAAGTCAATGATTGCTTTAGCTTCTTCATCTCCAGCTTCGTATCTATCAAAGAAATCAGAACCAGATTGTTGCTTTCTAGTAATAACTTCTTTAGCCACTGTAGTACCAGCTGCGATAGCTTGGTCTAAACTCTTACTAAATTTGCGTAAATTGTTTACTTCGTATGAGTCGTTACTTGATTGTACAGTATTGATTCGTCCTAATTCTGAAAGTTGGTCGTTAGATATTTTTTCAAAATTTGAGACACTTTGTTTTCTTTGAAATTCTGTGGCCTTAGCCTGTGTGTTTTTCTCTTTTGCAAGATCCTGTACGGTACGTCCGCCTTGGTATCTAGAAAAGGATGTGCTTCTTTTGTAAACCATAGTTTATTGAGCTGCTTTTAATCCTGCGTAAGTTCCTACACCTGTACTAAATCCTTTGAGTAAAGGCCCAAGTATAGATGGTTTGGAAGGTGGGTCTTGCATAATTGGTTTTATGCTCTTAAACGATGCTACTGGAGCAACAGCTGTAGATTGTACAGAGTTGATTGCTCTTGAATCAGCAGAGTATCTGTCAAGATCAACACCAAATTGTTTAAGTCCGTATGCTCTGGTTGCATCAAATATAGATGCGTTTAGCTGTGCGTTCTTATAGCCAATTTGTCTTTCAGCGTCGTCTAGTTGTAATAGTAATGATTGTCCAGAAGCCATACCGCTAGCAAGAACTGTACCTTGAGCTTGTATCTGTTTAGCTAGGTTCTCTTGACTTTGGAACATGGATTCGGTAACTTTTTCTCTTAATTCCTGTTGAGCACTTTCACTTGCTCTGTTTTGCTCAATCTGGTTTATTTCAAGCTGCTTTGCTAATTGTGTTCTAGCTAAAGCGTCAGCTTGTAGTTGTTGTGTAAATACCTCACCTTTCTGTCTATCATTGAAAGAAGATATTTGTATGTCATTTAGGTATTTCTGCCTAGCTTGGGCGTTGGATCTATTAACAGCATCAACCTGAGCTCTATGTGCTCGGTTTTGCTCCATAATACCAGCCCCAGCTGAGGCTATACCAGATGCTACTGCTAATGCTATTGTGCACATGGTTTGATAAATTCTATAAGTGGGACTCCGTTGTAAACATAATATTTGATAAACGTAAAACCTAACATCTTTAACAGTTTTATATGTGCTTCATTTCTCANATCTGCTACATTGCATAAATAAGGATTAGGTAAACTATTTACCCAGCGTTTTGCTTCCCTTACAAATGTATGTGGGTATTCTGTGCTTGCATCAGTACATAACATCCATATTATATTTTGGGAAGTTACTCCCGCCACTCCAGCAGCCTTGCCGTTGGGAACCTTAAAATATACTGAATATGCAGATTTGAAATGTGACTCTATTATAGAAGCCTCTGCAGATAAACCTGTTGTTTGTTCTGTCTCACGTCTGTCTTCCCAGCGTAAGTTCAGCCCTACACTTAGAGCAAGCTCAGGAGTGCAAGGCTGTATATACTTACCTACGTACATGTCGTTTTGGATTATAGTTGCCATCCCAGCTAGCTGAGAGTAGGGCAGTGGAAAAGGGGTCTGGTATTTGTATTTGTAATTTATATTTATCTGTTTTCTTATATAATGGTACTCTTACTTGTTTTGTCAACTCTGAGGGTGGTGTGTTAAAACTTGTAGCGTTAGTTACCATTCCTGACTCAAACTGTACAAAGTCAGCCATGTCATTGAATGTAGATGATATATGAAATTCCATAGGGCCACTTACACCTAGCTCAAAGTTTATACCAGATATTCTTAGCTCACCATCCATGTCATAGACGTTAGCACTAGGAGTAAAGTAGTATGTAGGTAGCTCAATCAGTGTTGTGTATTTATACCCAACTGCAACTTTAGCACCCGCATCAAGATGTAAATTATTAAATGTAGCACTGTTAGTTCCTACAGCATCAGCTTTACGTACCATACCAGCTATAGAGTTACCTGAACCATCATTACCAGACAAACCAACTAAGAAAAAGTTATCAGCACTTGTAGGCGTGTATCCTATAGTGACTACAGTTTTCTCTGTAAGATTAGATCCACCTTGAGCAGTATAGGTAAAACTACTTGGTATAGCCATACTATCTAAGCATGGCTCAAACCACCTTGCAGTCTTGGTTGCCTCTCCTACATCAGATGCCGCACCACCTAGTACATAAGTTCTATTGGCGTTAGCATCAGCAACATACTCATGTCTAGACAATATATAGTCAGATCCTTGTTTTGTTACTGTAAAGAAACTACCAGCTGTGTACAACATGTGTTGCATTGTACCCGTCAGAGTCCAGCTATACCACGCTGATTGCTCACGTTTTTGTCCTGCATTGTAGTACTTATAATGATAAACTTGGTCATCACCCTTTTTACCATAGGAAGTTATACCTATAGCAGCTGAGTTAGTTGATTTGGTTATATCTTTAGGTAAGAACTCTGGTACTACCCTTGTCTGTTCTATTATACTAGGAGGTACATCGTCATCTACCACAGTAGCCTCGAACGCCCTAGCATATGCTGAGACATTAGAAGTAAACAATACACTGGTTCCTAGATCTACAGGATCAATAGAGGCATCACATTCATAACTAGCTATCTTCTTTAATCTAGCTGTTTTAGGGCTAAATATGTCAGATTCTGTAAATAATATAAACTGAGCATTATCACTAAACAACATAAGACCCTTTTGTATGGGTAATGTGTGGTTTACAAACGCTGGTTTGATGTCAGATACAGTAATATCTATAGGATTATCGTCACTAGCAGCTATAGCAGACACAATAAAGAAGTTAAAGTACCCCCCTGGCTGGCTTAAAACTACCTGTTCGTTAGATATAATCCCAAATCTGTTTCTGTGAAAGAACAATTCTTGTATAGTTTGACCCTTAAAACTAGGAAATGGGTTAGATACATCGTCTCCTACCTGTCTATCTTTCCAATAGTTTTCATTACCCTGTGAGTTTGCTGTTGATAAGTCTAGCTTAACAAAAGTAAACGTACCATTACGGTTGTTTATAAGTGCATGTGGCATGGTTGCGGGGTCTAAACCCTTTACCATTGGATCGTTTCCAGAACCATCAAAGTTATGTGGTCTTACAGTTTCTTCCCAGCTACCTACACCAGAACTACCATTATCTGCAAAAAATTTTACGTAATAATCATCAGTCTCCAAGTCAGCAGTATTTGAAATTTGAGCTACATAACCTTGTTTACACATAGCTGGTAGCCTACTAATATCCTGTGCTTTCTGACCTATGACACTCATGTTTTCGTTTACGGCACCTCCAAGAAAGTTTACACCGTCAGCACCCGTACCATTTAAAAATAAACCACTACCAATAACCTCAGCAGAGACGTTAGGAAGTGAGCTATTTACAGAAGATGCTAGACCTTTAAGAATAGTAGCCATACTGAGATAACCCTCAGATGGATTACGTGGAGTTTTATGGTATGCTATATTAGATACCCCATCATATGTGGTAACTTCCTCAACAGCTTCAACGGATATACGGTATGTCTGACCTTCTAAAGATACATCAATGAATAAACCCTGAGCTGTGTTTGTATTACTTGTTTTAATTATACCACCATTTTTTAAGGTAACTGTTGCAGTATATCTAGTATCATAGTCTTGTGTGTACCCAATAAAGTCAGCTCCTGTACCAGAGTTTGATGGAGTTCCAGAAGACCCGCTAGCTTGGTATGTAGCTATATTGTCTTTTATAAAACTTTGAGCGTTTACCTGTAAGCTACCCTCAATACCCTCAGTGATATTAGTACCACCAACCTGAGCTCCAGTTGTAGTTACATTTTGACCACCTGTGAATGACCAAACAATACTTCCAGCAAACCTTCCGTCTTCGTTACTGTCATCAAATGTAGCACCGTTAAGACTACCACTTTGTACGACGTCGACTTTGATTGAGGTTACACGATAGTATGTATTTGGTGTTGGGGCTGATCCTGTGTATAATACATATTCTGTATTGTATGCAATAGTGTCTAACCTTGCAAACGAATAGTCTCCATTTAATATTGGTGCATCAGTTGTTCCTGTAGTTCCTACAGTTTTGTTAGGGTTAGCTATTAAGGTGTAGTCTTGAATTGTCTGTACAGAATACGGAGATGTTGCTCCCGATAAATAACTAAATATAGAATCTCCAGAAGAATTTGTCAGAGATTTTTCAGTCCCATCTGCTATGTCCCATACTCTTATAGGCATAGATCCTGTAAGGGACGGTGTGATCTGTACAATATATTTCTCGTCACCGTCTCTTAATATGTCATACCAATGACCTGTGGTATTGGCGTTTGTTAGTTTACCTATAAACTCTGCAGGAGGACGTTTCTTTAGGCCAAAAGTTATGTCAGGCACAGCATTGTCACATACTCGTAACTGCCCAGGAAATTTTATTTTATCTGGCTGTTGTGAAACTCCTCCGAGAAAGTTAGGAATACGTTGGTTAATACTTGCCATTACATTCTTCTAATAACTTGCGATGGACGATAGGTGCTATTGGGGTTGTGCTGATACTTAGTATCTGTGAAGATATTGTAGTCAGCCTGTGAAGTGTCATACTCCAACGCTGCTGCCCTTGCAAGAGCCTCGTCTGACTCAAGTAACTTAGCAGCCTGTGGATTGTTTACCATGCGGTTAGAGGCGATCCTCGACGCTCTGGTAGTAATGTAGTCTTTAAATGCCTGTGGTAGATCTTCAAAATCTAGCATCCAGATTACATCAAAATATAATTTACCACCTGTGACATTTTTAAATTCAAATGAATGTCCTATCTTATCATAGACTTTCATTATACCGTTGTCACTTCTTCTAACAACATCGAAATCATTACCATGCCTAAAATGGTTTAGGTCTAGTTGAAGGATGTTGTTTGGGATAACACAGTGGTTGTTACTATCTAATTCAATAGGATAGTCATTTTCTGTATTATACACCCAGCCCTGTGTTTGTATCTCACGGCAGACTTGTCGAAGAGTTGCCTGAGCAATAGCCACATCTGGGCTCTGCACTGTGAGGGTGTTGACGGGTGACTCTCCAACACTCATAAGAATTGCGTTTACTGCATCCAGTTCGGTGGACACACCATATGTTATTGCTGCCATAAGAAAAGGGGGGCGTGTGCCCCCGTATAAAATGTATTAGTTGAAAGCTGCAGGCTTTGTAGTTGTTCCTGCGAACAATTCTACTGAGGCAGCAGGATTTAAGAAATCTGCTCCCATAGCCATACGTCCCAATATCACGTCACCTTGGTAGACAACAGACACATCTCCACTTGTTACTTGAACCTGTGGGCCGATTGTCTCGACTACACCAGCGGCCTCACGTTGGAAGATTAATCCACATGAGTTTGCAAAGTTACTTGCAGCACCGTAGTTCTGACGTGCACCGTAGTTGTTACCTGTTGCGGTGTTTGCTGTTTCAATACCCTCTGAAACCCATGAACCAGTATTTCCTGGATCTACTGTAGCAAGGTCAGTACCAGCAGAAGCACCTGAAGCAGGAGCATACTTAGTACCATACTTACTAAAGAATGGGATATTCATAGACTTGAAGATCTGGATACCAGCTATCTCGATGATACCGTTACCAGACTGCAATGCGTCGCCTCTTTCGTTACGGTTGATTAGACCATTTGATTCAATGTTCTGTATCAAAGCGTAGTATTGGCGAGGTGTCAATACAGCCACTCTACCGTCCTCACTGACTCCTTTTTCGTCAAGAGCTGCAGCTGCGTCGTAGAACGCATTGATTAGGTGAGTTGAGTTGTAAGCGTCGTCTGCGTCAGATCCGCCACCAACTTGAATTTGAGTACCACCTGGCTCTACAAAGTTAGTCATACTAACTGGAGAAGCCTGTCTAGCACCTTTAGCGATAGCTCTAAAAATTAGTCTATCATACTTTTGAGCAAGAGCATATCCAATCTTTCTGGAAATCTCTCCCCTCAATTCGTAATGTGAGAGTGTTTCATCTAGCTCATATACGAACGCACTGGAAATAAGGAGATCATCGACTGTAATTGTTTTCTCAGCTACTGGAGGTGCCTTCTGGTCATTACCTAGGATGGAATTTCCTGGAGTATGATACTCGGCTGTTGTGCGTCCAGTATAGATGAACTGTAAACTCTTACCGTTTGTGAGTGTTCTTTTTTGAACTAAATCTCTAGCGATTGTCTCTCTTTGGAAACCAGTAAACATTTCTCCACTGAACAATTTTAGGTATAAATCCCTATTGTTAGTGGCGTTACCAGTACCGTTAATGCGACCCAGATTTAATTGTGAAGCTGGATCATTTGTTGACTGTTGTGCCATTTTTCTAAAAAAATTTTAGGTATAAATTATCGTCTTATCACGTGAAAAGTTGCAAGTCTTATGCGACTCACTATGTTTTTGTGGTCTATCCCACCGTCTAGACGGCTTATGGGTATCCCCGTAGGGGCCAGAAGCCAATAGGTAGGGGAGGACTCGAACCTCCCTGTATGCCATTTACCTTTTTGATGTGTATTCTATGCCACGATACTTAAGTAACATTAGCCTTTTGAAATTTTTTTGCTCTTTGACTCGAGCTTGTAATTCTACTGGAGACATAATTAACCTCAGTATCAGACCCCCGTTCCATGATCTGATCGCATGCGTCCCGTTAGGGATGAACGGACGTGGCTTAAAAAATTCCTGGGATAATTTGACCTGTACAAGCGTAGGCACCTATAGCTGCCAATATACCTAGCATTGCGAGTCGGCCATTTACCTCCTCTGCTACATGCCATCTGTCACCTTCATGGTTGTGATGTGTCATCTCTTTCTTCGTTTATGGTTGTAGTTAATTCGTTTTGAACTTGTTTTGGATTTACGAAATCTAGCACGTTCTTTACTAGACATCTCCGAGGAGGTCTTAGGGGTTTTAGACGAGACTCGCCTTGATGGTCTACAGGCAGGGTAGCCTTTACGGGTTTCGCCTTTCTGTCTTCCACATGGCTTACCAGTCTTAACGTCTACCCACTTCTCCTTAAACCATCTCTTAAGACTCATTTTCCTACTTTCTTCATAGCTGCTTTATGTGCAGCTGTAAAAGTAGACCCGCTTCTCATCATCTTCTTCATCATAGCCATGTGTTTAGCAGTGTGATGTTTCTGATGTTTTTTTAGAGTGGCTTCCTGTCTGGGTGTTAATTTAGCCATTACCTTTTTTTCTTTTTAGAGTAACCTTTGGCAGTTCTACGTTTACCGTCACTACCTTTAATTTTACCTTTACATACCTGTACGGCATANCCGTTAGCGTATGCAGATGGGTAGACCTTAAACTTACGTTTAGCTGCGGCCTTACCTCTAGCACATAGTTTACCCATTATTTACCTCCGTGTTTACAGCCGCATTTGCTGTTTCCTTTTTTCTTTTTCTTTTTATAGGCCATGTGTGCCATCCAAGAAACTTTTTATGAGATCGTTTTGTTTCTTTTTTCGTTGAATGAATTTTGCAGCTGGAGCTATATTATCCTTTCTTAATAAAAGTTTTTTAACTGGATCTAATATAGGATTTTTTTTCTTTTTCTTTTTGTCCATCAGCATTTCCACCTTCTGAGTGCCAACGCTTTACGGGTTGGCTTACCGTTTGGTTTTTTCATAGGGCCTTTTACACCCTTCATTCTAGCACAGAAAGAACGCTTCCTAGCACCTCCCCCTGGCTGTGGGGCCTTTAGGTTAGAGCCTGTAGCACGATTGTACTTGGCTCTACCTTTAGCTGTTAGGCCGCCTTTACGAGATTTTTCCCCTCTTCCGAGAGATAGGCTTACGCCCTTTCTTTTTGCCACCTTTCTTAGTCCGTAATGCGATCAGGTCAGCCCGATCTATTTTCTTTTTGTTACCAGCTAGGCCAGCTAACTTCTTTTGCTTTGGTGAATAGCTAGAGTATGGCATTAATACTTCTTACCCCCCTTACCTTTCTTTCCACCTTTCATCATTTTTTTCTTTGGCATTTTCATGGGATCAACTCCTATACGTTTAGATTTGAAGCGGCTAGTTTTCTGAGGACATCATCTCTGTATGCCTCGTCTGTGCGGTATTCGGGTTTAGCCATATCCCTAGTTACCTCAGCCATACTCCTGTATCGTTCAGGAGCAGACTGTTTGCCTGTGACTAACTTGGGGTCACGCCCATTTGCATTTTCGTATTGAGCCATAAGTGCTTTTACTGCGAATGTGATTGCTGTTTTATTACCTGTAGCTAAGACATCATCATAGTCTTTTGCATCTTGTTTAGACAACTTTGAACCAGCCCACTCCATCAAATTGTCATAGGCTTTGTCACCACCTGATATGGCTTTTATGTCTTCAACATCTGATTCAGATAAAACCTGTTGTGGTTCTCCTCCCATCTGAGTACGTAATCCCTCTAAATAGGAATCGACTAAAGTTCTATTTAATCCTGCTGATTCTAATTGATCGTACATATCTTCCGATAGTGTGCCATTATTTTCAGCAAAATATTTATTCATCTCAAATGGGTCAATCTCATTTGCTTTGAAAAGCTCTCCTAAATTATCACCATACAGTTCGTTAGCTGTGTCATAGTTGACACCACCTTCCTCTGTGTACATCCTATCTTCGTAGTTAGGTGCCTCCTCGGATTGAGGTTCAGACTCAGGTTGTGTTCCTTGTTTTTTCTGTAGCTCAAGGTATGCTTTTTCTAACTCTTCAGGATTTTTATATTTACCAGCTAGTAGGTTTTCTTGTTTTTCAACAAGTTCCTCACCAACTTTTAAAGATTCTGCATCTCTAGCCTCAGCAGCTGCGATAGCTTCTGGGTCATTTGAAGGGTCATAGGTGAATGTTTCAGCCATAGTTACTGTTGTTGTGTTGCAGCGGAATTAAGTGCCTCTATCAATTCAGGATTTTTACTTGGGTCTGCTAGTGGTGATCCCGCTAGTTGACCAGCCTGATCTGTAAGAGATTGCATTTGTTGTGCTTGCATAGCTTGTTGTTGCTCTGCTTGACGCTCATCCATACTCTTAACAAGGTTAAGCACATCAATACCTTGAGCAGCAGCGAGACGTTTAATAGCTTCATCTGCATTTAAGAATGTTTGTAAAGCCTGTGGCCCCATTGTTTGAGCAATCGTAGTTATAAATTGTATGAGTGAATCTCTATCTTGTCCTCTTCCAAGGGCATTGATACCAGCTACTATAGTAGGTTTAACTACCTTTTCAGGTATAGATGGTATTTCACGAGACTGAGTAAGAGTGTGCATCTTACGTTTAAGGTAGGGTATGAGGAACTCTGTCGTTAACAAGCTAAAGAGTCCACCCAGCTGCCTTTCTAGTTCCATCTGGGTCATCCTAACTTCCTCAGCTGTAGTCCTTTCTGACTGTCTTACATTTAAAACAAGAAAAGCCTCTGCTATTCTTCTTTCTAAAGTATTGACTAATTGAAAAGCTGTTTGAAAATCAGCAGTTTTTCCTACCTGTACAACCCCTACATCATCTGGTCTGCCTTGTATAATAGCACCATTACCAGCATTTGATAGTGATGATGGTTTAGTTACAGAGCTAGGTGATACTGTAAATATAACTTTAGCTGCCGCTGCACTCCCTTCAACAAGAGCCTGCATCAATGCTTCTAAAGATTTTAAATCACCAAGAAACTCCTCTACTCTGGAACGTCCGTAATCCTCACCATCTACTGTAATGAACCTTAGTGGCAACCAAGGTGTCTTATCTAGTGGTGCCTTACCATAACTGTCTGGTAATATTCTATCATGTACTTCTTGAAACCACATCCATCCGTTGTCGTCACGTTTTACACACGTGTAGACATCACAATCTTTACCGCCATATTCAGATTTCTCGTCATCGTTAGGGCCATCATACTCATCCTCCATGCCAAGTAGTTTTTTACTAACACGTTCTTTAGTTATGATTTCCATAACATGACCATTACCATCTCTTTCAACTACATACCTATTTAAAGGATATACTTTCATACCATCCTTTGCCATATAAATTAAAGCATTTCCAGTAACGACTAAATGTTTAATCGCTGCGAAGATCTGTACTCTATCAGTAGAAGCTGCTATAGAATCCATTACCATTCTTTCTATTTTAGCAAAACTTAAATCAAGTTCGCTCTTGGCTTCTAGGGGTAACTCTTGTCCTAGTTTAGAATCATCTAGTTGTAATTTAAAAAAAGAAGTCGATGGAGGTAGGAGAGATAGCATTAACTTTGCTGACAAAGTGCTAACTCCCTTGGCTCCAACCGACTGGTATGGTGTATCAAAATCTGTGTAATTAGAGTTGTTTTCATTCCTCATGATTAATGTAGGAATAGTTAACTCTGCACACTGATAGGCTATGTTTAAAAATTGTTCACGGTGGGACGATAGTTCATGGTACCGCTTCCGTGCGAAGGCCATTAGTAGGTGCCTCCTCCGCCACCGCCACCGCCTCCGCCAGTGTTAACGCCTTGAGAAGTACTAATACCTTTCAATCCGCCTGACGCTGGTTTCTTGGTTTGTAGCTGTGTAGTGCCTCTAGCACGAGATCTCTTCTGAACTCTCTTTGCTTTAACCTTTGCCTTTCTCTTTGTCTCATCCTGTTCTACAGGAGCTGGAGTAGGAGCTACAGGAGCCTCAACTGGGGCTGTCTGTACAGGCATTGGGGGTGGTGGGGTAGTTGGTGGGGCTGGTGTTGGTGGGGCAGCTGGGGTTGATCGTCCGCCTCCGAATAGATTAGCGATTGGGCCGACACACATAATTATTCTCCTTTGAGTTTATGTTTAAGTAATCTTATTATTGACAGCTGACCAGCCCTATAAGATATTGCTTTCTCCGATAGGTTGTGGTCAGGAAACTTGTCAGGAAACTGCTGGTCAAGTTCGTCAAGTATCTTTTCGATACGTCCCCAATCAAGAGTACTGGGGTAAATTGGTGTTTGCATGTTCAAAAAACGCAGGCATACGGGCACGTTTGGTATCGGCTAACTCAGGAGCTTTGCCTTCATACATCAAACGGTCACTGGTTTCTAACCAGAAATTTTTATTTAAGTACTTATCTTCGTTGTTCGCTTTCAAGGGTTGTAGTATCCAGTTTATTGTAGCCTTTCTTAGTTTGTCTAAAGAAGGGCTTGGACGTAAGCCCATGCTAGCACATACGAGAGAGTTAGTAGCAACATGGATTTGTTCGTCACGGCTAATATCTGCACTGACTGTACGTAGACCAGCATCACCATTGAATCTAAAGAAAGGTAGTAGCACAAAAAATATTGCACGTTCAGCTACCAAGGCTTTAGTTAGTGTGTGGTCTGGGTGTTCTTCCCATGCGGTGCGGAGGCGTAATGCCTCTGCTTCCGCTTTCTCATCTACACCCATTGCGTTTACTATGTAACCTAACGCTAGGTCATGATTTATTTCGTCGTTTACATTCGACTGTAAAAGTACTCTCGCATCTTTGGGAACCTCCTTAGTAAGAGCTTCCTCGATAAAGGCACCCACAGGAAGCTCCATATGGCGTACTGCAAGAGCACGGAAGATGGTTTCTTCTGAGCCATCACGTAGTTTCCCAGCCGTCGTTTGTACGGGAGTCCACTTTCTTTTGCGGAGTAGTAGTTTATCATAAGGTGTTTTCATTCTTGGCAATCACATGTGGGTTCATTGTTTAAGATCCCATCCAAGTAACTGTCGACTTCAGATTCATCTAAGGCTGCATATGCACTCGACTTGTCCTGAACATCGCCCATTACCTGTAAGGAATAATAGAGTGATGTCTGGGGGCTTCCAAGCCACTCTTCAACGAACGCATTGTCGTAGGTTACAACGTCACTCCATGAGTTAAAGCTGTATCCGTGAAGAAGTCCCGTCTTTCCTAGAAGTGTCATTATACCGTCTGCAACTTTTTTGTATGCAGTCCAGCCAACTTCTGAGGCGATCTCTACATCGCCATAATCATAAGATGTAACTCCGAAGGTACCGCTATCACGGTCAACGCTTCGAGCTATTGGTGGTGCTATCTCGGGACAAGAGGTGTATCCGTCCAAGTCTTTTGTGTTATAACTGCAGCTAGCCGTAGGAGCTATTGCGAAGGCACGTACCATATGGTGAAGACGTGCTATCTCAGCAGCTCTATATACTCCTGTTTGTATTTCCTCTGCTATCTTTCCTGCATTTCCGTGAGCAGAATTGCCATGTATAACTTGATCTAAGGCTTCTCCAAATTCTTCGTAGGTAACTTTGTAACGTCTGAGGAGGTTGGCAAGACCGAGCATACCGAGCCCCACTTGTCTGTCATTTTCTGGGGTAAGGTATTCTCCAGATTCTCCAATACCTGTCCTGCTATGGAGATTACACAAGTCGGACATACCTTCACTGAAACCCTTTGATATGTCGCTGATAGTACAGGCACCGAGAGAGACATGCTGTAACAAGCAAGTTCCACGTGAGGGCAGGTAAACCTCAAGACAGACGTTGGAGTAGATTCTGTTTCCATAGCGATCATGTTTAATTTTGTTTAACCAAATGTCACCCGCTTTTATACCTTCGAGTAATTCTTTTTTGTAAGGAGTCTTGTCCCACATATCAGTTGTAAGATCAACACACCTTTTAATCCAAGGTAGTTGGTGTCTGGGTGTTTGTATGAACTCAAGTACGTCAGCGTGATCTAAGTCAAGGTGACACACACAAGCTCCATTTTTATATACCCCGCCTCTACGTATGGTTTCGTTGAGTGCAGAATATACTTTAGCAAATGACACTGGGCCACTAGCTACTAGACCCTTACCATTTTCATGTCCGTTGGGTCTTATGTTTGAGAGGTGTACTGCTACACCAGCTCCATATCTTAAAGCATGGGAGACAAATCTCCAAGATGCTTCTATACCGTTAGGGCCTTCCATACTATCTTCGACAACAAAGACAGTGCAGGATACAGGTAAACGGCCATCAGGATTCTTAATCCAGTTTTCTACTCTGCCAGTTCTGGCTATCAAAGGTGAGTCGGTCATTTAGGTGTCCAAAGAATAGGTTGTTGAAGATCATGGTCGTAGTCTTCTGTACGTAAAATTCTAGCCAAACGTGCATTGAGCAAAGCGTCATCGTCTGATAACCCTCTATCTCTATATGCTTGACACACTGCATCCCATTTAGATTCGGACTTGTTTAACAGAGCTGTAGCTCGCTTGACTCCTATTCCTGGGCAACCAGAGTACCCATCTGTGGGGTCGCCAGCAAGGCTTTGGATAAGGTGCCAATCATCGGCTTGCTCTAGTGTAATCTCCTCCACTTCGTCAGCCATGTTCCATAGAACACAGGGGATTTGCTTCATGTCTTTGTCTGGACTAACGATAATGTTACTAGGGTCAGGATATTTAGTTGCCTCAATACCTATGGCATCGTCAGCTTCAAGATCCTCCATCATAACAAATCTATAGTTTTCACTACAATAGTTTACTAGACGTTTGTAACCTAATGGTTTACGTTTCTGTCTATGACCTTTGTAGTCAGGAAAAATTTTCTTCCTAAAATTCTTGTGGTCTGAGAAATATAAGATGATGTCGTCATCCATCATTGCTGAAGTAACTTTATCCAGCTCTGTCTGAAAGACTTGTAGTACGTCACTGAACTGTGACTGGGCTACTATAACATCCTCTCCAAAATCTATACCAGTTTCGCATACTTGCGAGGCTTTGTAAGCCAAGAAGTCGCAGTCAATTAGTAGCATTAGTGTACCTCGGCCCAGTTGTTACCAATGTTTGCATCGGCTTCAATGGGAATACGTAAATTGTAAAACTCTCCAGCTAGTATTGCAGATAGTTTACATACCTCAGCAATATTTTTTGCTTGTTCTGTAGGAGCTCCTAAGACTTGTTCATCATGCACGAAGGCATAACGCTCATGTTCAAAATTACTCATACGTAGGTTGTGATCTGTTATCAAAAGCCAACGTTTCGCTAAGACTGCAGCGGAACCCTGTAACAAAAAGTTAAGGGCTTTGTGTTCTTTGTCCACTCTAATGTTGCGTCTGTCAATGGCACGTATCGTACCCTTCTCAGCAACCTTCCGAGTAGCGTTGACAAGGCTTTCCAGCCCAGGAATTGCCTCCATGTATGCCTTTCTGATCTCTGCTCCTTTCTTTGCAGCAGCATCTGGGGACAGCATGTTGTCGTATGACAAGCCTAGTTTTTGGTTGCCCCCTCCGTAGAGAAAACAATATGTAATAGTCTTGACCTGACGACGGCTAATACCTATCTTGTCAGCGTTTACCTGATGGATGTCATCCTCAAGTAATATTTTAGCGTACCTCCCACCGTCGTAACGGGCAAGGTAGTGTGCAAACAGCCTAAGTTCAATCCCTGCAAGGTCACTGTCAATTAGTTTCCATGTAGGTTTTGTAATAAATAGCTCACGGCAATCCTTGTCTGAACTAACTTGTGCCAGATTTGGATGTGAGTGTGCCATACGGTGCGTGGCAGCCCCTATAAAACAGGAGTGGTGAAGTCTGCCATCCTTGACCAACTTCAACCATGCGTTAGTTCCTTGTGATAACATTCCAAGTTTCTTTTGTGTTTCAAGAATCTCGAGAAATACCAACGCTTCTTTTGTACCAATTTCTTTGAGAACAGTCTCATCAATGACTGCTTTACCAGTCGGTGTGAGTTTGTTTGGTTTCCAATTCTGATTAGTCTTGAACCACCAAGCAATATGCTCTCTGCTACTAGGATTAAACTCCTTTAACCGTTGCATTTCTGCACCAGCTATGTAGCCTTGTTTCTTGTTGTCACGCCTTGGCGTAAACAAATTTCCTGGGACACACCAGCACATACTTTCAGCATTATGCCTGAGTTCTTCCAGTCTTTTTAGTAAAGTGTTTTCTAGTTGTTGTGCTTTGGATATGTCAAAAGGCCATCCTGTAGTCTTTTGATTAGCCATAAGCTCTGCTATGTCATGTTCTAGTCTGACGCTAGCAACAACTTTTTGCGGAAATGCGTCCATAATTTTGCGACAATAGCAACGTCTTGTTTACAGTAGTCCTCCATTTCAGGAGTCCATTTTTTCCAATCAGAGGTCTTACCATAGTCTCCTTTATGTAAGTTTAAACGGAAACCATAAGCCTCGAGACTGTGTGATCCATACAATTTAGCTGGCATCATAGGCCACCTACGTCTGAGATCAATGTCCATTAGGTCAGAGTAAAAGTAACGACTGAGAATCAATGTGTCCCAGTGTGTAGGATTACAATTAAAAAATGGAAAATGTTTTTGTATCTGTGGTACATCAAACATCACACCGTTATGAGATACAATGTTTGTGCAAATATTAAGAGTACAAACGCCATTTACAACTGAGTTGGTAAGTGTTTGGTCATTGAATGATTCAACTATACCGTTGTTTAGGTCTTGTAAAACCATGCAATGTATCTCAGTTGAGTCGATACCGTTTGTTTCTATGTCAAATGCTACGTCCAAGTCACCCGAAGTCTGTCGTCGGGTCAAAGTGTTGTTCGGTAATTGCATGTTCGGTGAAACTACAGGTGTCTAAATTGTAAACTAGCTCAGTGGCGATGCCAACTTCACCAGAATAGCGGTTCTTGAGGACTCTAACAATCGTATGATCTCGTTTGCTTGAGTTCTGCTGATCCCTTTCGAGCCCGATAACTCCGTCACTAAGCTGACCAATCGCTGCAGATCCTCTAAGTTGTCCAAGTGTAACACGTGCACCTTCCTCATGGTTCTTGTCTGTCTGAGTACGTCTGAGGTGCGATACAAGGAATAGAGCGATGCCTGTACGCTCAACTAATGAACGTAGCTTAGTCATGGTAACGTCAATCATACGTCGTTCATCGCCATCAAGTCCACTCAATAATATACTGAGATGGTCTAGGAATACAACACGACACTCCAATCCACAGGCAAGGTACTCGATGCGAGAGTAAATTGTGTCAGGATCGTAACTCCCAAAACCATCAAACAAGTATAGATTCCAATTTGATAGAGTACGACTAAAAGCGTTTTCAAGTTCTGATTTGTCATGTTCACCTAGATGGAATGATTTACCTAGTGCGGCTGACATCAATCCAAGGGCAGATCTCCTGTTCGATTCTTCCAACGCCAAGTAACCGACCCGTTCGCCTTTAGATAAAAGGTTACTTGCAATGGCTCTGCAGAAGGATGATTTTCCCGTTCCAGATCCCGCAGTAATCGTCGTAAGCTCTCCATAGCGGATGCCGTGTAGTTTTTCTTGGAGTCCTTTGAAGGGATAGTCATGGTCAGCTGGTGGTGTAGGTGTGGTTACTAATTCAAGAAGCGATTTTGCGTCAACAATGCCGTCAGGACGGTAAGTTTTTGCGTCCCAGATAGCTCGACGTACCGCTTCCGAGTCCCCCTGTTGTAAGGCATCAGAGGCATCTTTGTATTTTTCCATGCGAGCAATTTTTGCTTTGCCCGCTGGTAGAAGTTCAGCACATTCTTGTGCTGCTTCGATACCATCTTTATCGTTGTCGAAAAATAGTACGACTTCTTCATAGCCTTGTAATAGTGGTAAAACTTTTTGCAGGGATTTTTTGGCACCCTTAGCACCTGTGGGTATAGATACGTGGGGCCATTTAGGCAATGCTTCCCAACCAGAGGCGGCATCNAGCTCACCTTCGTATATGGTTAGGCGTGTGCCTGTGTCTGGGAATAAATTTTGCCCAAAAAGTTGAGAGTCTACNTTGTTACCCTCTAGCCAGAAATCTTTTTCTTTTGTTCTGACTTTTGCTGCACATACTTGACCGTTTTTNTCAAAATAGTGCATACGTAGCGTATCACCGTCTTTGTGAATACGATATTTACGACAGGTTTCTTCTGTTAAACCTCTCTTGCGTAATTTTACTGGGTCGCC
>JGI24820J26691_1000014_pt1 | contig 37019 bp, 52 predicted proteins | sample METZYME_5_50m_FD_26691 | JGI IMG/M metagenome (IMG submission 26691) | reverse complement strand
ACAGTGGATAGAATTGAAGCAGTGACTGGCAACCAGTCATACAATGCTTATGTGTGTCATACTAGTTGTCATTCAAGTTGCCATACGTCTAGAGGGAGAAGATAATGGCGGCATCACCTTCAGACATAAACAGTTGGGTTCAATCGTATGGAGGACCTCAACTTCGTACATTCGATAAAACCATTAACGTGTATACAAACGTATATACTAATGGTAGTGGTGGTAATAACTCAAGTACAAGTGCCGCATCGACAAACCATAGGTTTGAATATACAGGTGCCAGTAATAGCATATACAGTGGTTACTATGACGGTGGAATTAGTTCGGGAAGTATAATGTATGCACAAGACATCGTAGATACAATGGAAGATATTGTACGTAGAACAGTTGATGTTATTGAAGGAAGATACACAAACAGATCACAATCACATTACGTATGTCACACTAGTTGCCATAGTAGTTGTCATACATCAAGGGGAAGACGCTAATGACTATGCAAAAATCATATTGCAAACAGATGAGGTACTCAGGACCTGAGAGTCTCGCTCCATCTGATGCATACAAATTTGATGTTCTAATTCAAATGGAAGTCCTCGCAGGATGTGACCATGGATGTCTTGGTTGTTTCGTGGACAAGAATATAGATCCTAATATGAATCAAATGATTATCGATAGAGCAAAAGAACTTGCTGATGGAGTCAAGCGAACAGGTTTGAATCTCAGAGAGTTCGTAATAGGACCTACAGACTTCTTTACTGCAGAAAACACAGAATCAGTTTTAAACAATTCAGTAGTCCAAGAGATAATGAGAGAACATACAGGAGCACGTATTGCCGCACCTGCTAAGTTCGACAAAGTCTCTATGGAAAAACTACGACATATCTTTTCTATTCTAGATGACGAAGACAAGTATAGACGTGAAATGATCATTGAGTTTATCATGCCTATCGGTAGAATAAAAGAGATGCTAGATGATAATGAATACTATGAAGAGGTGATGAGGAAAGTAGACTTCTTCAAAAACGGAACACCAAAGCAAATGGATTGGTCTTGGACTTTACAAGCATCTAATGTTGTTGGTAAACAAATAGACAAAGATATCTACAATAGGATTATAGAGAGATCCGTAAACGATTATGAAACTATCGTGGAAATGAACCCTGCATTCTCACGTGCACGTAATCAATTTGTAAAACGTAAGAATCTATTTGCTTGGAATGATTTCCTAGGTAGAGTGATTGATGAGAACAATGCTAACGAAACTGTAATGTCTATGGCGAATCTGTATTGTAACTCAATAAACTTTGTAGGTTTGACTGTTATACCTGGCGAAGAAGGTCCTACCACACACCTAAATGTNATGCTTCATGAGCAAGCATTCTTCTTAGAAAATAAAAACTTAGATGTTACTGGACTATCTTTTGAACAGATACTACAGAGAAAAAATGAACTTATAGCAAAGGGTATAAATAAGTCAAGTAAAGTAAAAGATTGTCAGGATTGTCAGTTTGCTATCGCATGTGCTAACAGACTTGTATTTGAAGCACAAGAGTCTCTCAATGTCAAGGGATGCGTAATGAACAAAGACGTATTAGATCTATACAACCCATACGACTTTACTTGGAACGATGATGCAGAAAGGTTAATGGCATGATAGGTCAAAATTTATATTATTTAAATAATAAAAAATACTGTACAACATTTTCTAACAAAGATACAGTATTGTTTGAATTAAACTCATTCTATCATACTGGCACACCTCGTAAGTTAGTATTTGTAGAGATGGATCAGACACGAGAAAATGCAGGTACGTATGCTCGTGACGGTGTGGAAAATGACGTAAAAGCAAAAACACCAGACAGTCGTGTTACGATGGAATGGAAAAACTTTACTGACGTTGATGACATAACTTATTTAGAAAACAGCGACAAGGCAATGCTAATATTTGCNGACGACTTTGATCAACTCAATGTCTTTTCTAGATATATCGCAGGTCTTCTAAAAGCATCTAATTTTTATTCATCATCAACTGACGATCAGATAAAAGTGATGGCGGCAGATTTTGTTGCAAAAGTTGTGGAAGCAGACTGGATGTTTAACTACATGAACATTCACGAAGACTTACTAGATGTGGATGCATACTGTCAGAATATGATTACCACTCATGGAATGTATTCTAATACATACCAGAACGGTGCTAACTTTAGTTACGATCTATTGTTCTATCTCAATGATTATCAAAGAAACTCTGATGTCCAAGGTCTAATCAAAGAGAAGTTTACCATACACTCAAACACCATGGCAAAAGACGTGATGGAGCACTTTACATCACGTAGACATTACATGGCATATTTTCTGGCAGTGATTGATTGGATGAATGCAAATGGATTGCCAGTAGACAAAGATGCGTGGGTGAAAGAAACATATCTAAACTTAGCAAACAAAGGGCAATACACTCAGGCATTCTATAAGATGGAAGAACAGTGGAATCGTGTAAAGGACAATTCAGACTTTATTGCCGCACACCAATCTAAAGCAGATAGCGCGGCAGATGGTTGGGAGTATATGGATCTTTACACAGAGTTTAAGAATGCATTCCCCATTGTTAGAAAAGTTATTCAGCAAGACTATGATATGGATAATCTAACACAAGATATAAAACTAATAAATACTGACGTTCAGTTCTTCTCAAAAAGACAAAATAGGATACCTTATCTAATTCACAAATACCCACTGTAGGATATATTATGGAAACAAAATGTTATGTTTTGCCACTTGCTCCGCAAGATTTAGTCGGCATTTATAAAGAAAAAGATGATAGTGAAAAAGAATATATTCTCTATGTGGATTACAATAAGACAACAGAGAAGTTAACAGATCAGCATGTCCTGATATATCTGGCAAACACAAACTTCAAAACTTCATTTGATCACGTATCTACTGGTTTAGTAAAAGAATTTATCAAGACTAACTTTATTGTGCATTCTCCTATGCTCAGTAGAATTGTTGCTATGATACTTAAGGTATATTTGAAACATGAACTAACTGATGGTGAGAAACTATTGACCACAAGTTTATTCACCATGGAACAAATCAATGAATTCATAGAACTCAATGGAAATCTTATAGAAGATTTGATCAAAACTATTCAAGGGTTGTTTGCTTTTACATTATGGAAGTTACATTCGCATATAGAAGATCCCTCAGTAGAAGAACCTACTCTAGCAGAATATGTAAAAGAAATAGAAGTTGTGGATCACGCAACCAACATAGGTCCTAATATTGCTAGACTAGTAACAGAGGCAATTGATGTTTTATATCTGGTGTTTCATGTACGAGGGGTTTCGCAAGTATTCAATAAGCAAGTCTATAATGATAATCCTAAATATCAGGGGACTGATTTATTCTATCTTATGAATCAAACAAAAGTGGTAAATCTGATTATGGAAATGCTACCAGAGGATTTCTGGCATGATAGTAAAACTGAATGACACCTATGCAGGTTACTATACATACGATCCTAACTATAGTCCGTCCAACATTGATTTTTTAAGGACGGAGATAAATCTTGACATCCTACATGGATGTGCCCAGATGTGTCCTGGTTGTTTCATCCCCAGAAAAAATCTAACTAACCCAGACCACCTAAAAGATCTGTACGATATATTAGTGAAGGGACAATATCACCCAGACGAAATCGTTATAGGTCCTACTGACATATTTGATGCCCAGAACTTTGAGGAGATAATGAACCATGAGTATATGTTTAAACTTTATGAGATTTCTGCAATTGGATTCACGTCTACACTTTTACAACCATATTGGTTGATAGAAGAAAAACTACAAAAAATCTGGAGTCTATACCGACATATAAAAAGAGTACCCGATATAGATTTTAAGATTGTCCTTGACGTAGACAAATATCTTGATGGTGAACTTGACGAATGGTTTGACAAGTTGAAACTATTTAAGGAGGGGTCTGTTCAGTTTAGGGTAAATTATTACAAAGGTGTTTTTGACAGAATAAGTTATAACGATCTATGTCAGAAAGCATACGATGAGTTCAACGCACCAGTTGTAATCACACCATCATTCTTGACAGACAGAAATGCCAGAGGTAAGGTAGAGCAACACCTTGCTAACTTTCGTAAGGATTTAGTAGATCAAAAGATAGACAAGAAGTGGAGAGATTACTACACATTCTTTGATGCTAAATTCAACGGTCTTGGTTGTCAAAACTACAGTTTTTATAATGGTAAATTATATGTCAATCCATTTTTGTATGATGCAATTATTCAAAGGACTCCATTCTTTGAGACAACAATGGATGAGAACAAGTTATATGATAACATAGAATATGCTCAACAAGTAGATGATTGTAACGGTTGTGAATATATGATGAGTTGTGCTGAAAGAAATGTGCACATGTATATGGAGTCAAGAGGACTAGAGAATTGTGTAGCAATGAAAGAGTATATGCACAGTAATCCAGTTACAGACTATGCCCCTCATTAAAAACAATCTGTATTACGAACTTACTACAGAGACACAAACTAAACCAGTATCTGCAGTAAAGATCCAGATGGACGTGTTAGACGGATGCCATCACAAATGTCCTGGTTGCTTTGTCCATCGTAGAGGAAATGCATCCAGTATAGATCAACTAGCACATGCAAAGAAGTTTGTCAAGAGTATAACTGACCAAGGGATACTAGTGGATGAGATCCTTATAGGTCCTACTGACTTCCTTGCATCTGAAAACTTTTATGAAGTTATGCCAGAACTAGAGGATATGATCAATGATAATTCCCCCATACTCGCTTTTGTTTCTACTCTTATTGACGGTGACATTGTGCAGTTTTGCGATTGGATAACTGAGAGAATAAATCTAGACACCGAGATAGAAATAGGCATTGCCACAAACCCACACAAATTTTCTGAAAAAAACTATTTACAAAACATAAAAGATAAGTTATATTACATAGATAAAAACCTAGAGCACGAGGTGACCTATACTTTTGTAGTNAATATAAGAGACTATGGATTAGACTATACAGCACTTCATGANAAGACGGTAAAGGAGTTTAGNACTATCCTAGATTTTATTCCTTCCGTTTCTAGATCACACAAACCAAACATAATCCTAAACACACTGACAAAGTTTAACGAGTACTTCAACGATATCAGTAAAGATACTAAGTTGAATAATATAATGGTTGATCATTCACATGCAGGGATGAACTACACTGTGCTAAACTACAAGAGAGGTGATTGGTTTCTAAGTCCATTTATGTATGAGAACATGGCAATATATGATGACAGTCTCAAGGTGCAATCTTTTGATGATGTAGTCCCAATAACTGAAACACAAATAAATAAAGCAAAGGGTACAGAGTGCGAACACTGTCCATTGTTTTTTAGTTGTTACAATCGTAAGATAATTTTATTACGAGATTATCTGGGAGTCAAACATTGCATTGCTCCAAAAGAGAATATGCTCAACAATATACACAATTACAACGCACCTGCACAAACAATGTACAAGTGGGATGGTTACAGCGTAGAGAATGATAAGAAGGGATATCGAAAGAAATTCCTAGTGACTAAAGATAATGATCCAGAGTTAGAAAGAATAAAGAGCATATCTTATGTTAAATGATGAGTGGAAGAAGATTGTAGTCGATGGGAATAGACTTGAAGAGTTTACTGCTATCTCTGCTATGTCTCAATATAAGATACAACCTAACTTAGAAATACTTGAGGGATGCTCATACATGTGTCCTGGTTGCTTCGTAAAACGTAAAGGTAATTGGAGTCCTTACTCTGTTCATCTTTTCTGGGAACTGGCAAATGAATTGATAGGTAGAGAAGATGTAGTATTGGATGACCTCGTCATCGGTCCTACGGATTTCTACGGTGCAGAAAATCTAGAGACAATAATAGAAGATGTAAAACTATCAGAAGGTGTTATGCTAATGCCTGAAGATAATCGTAACGTACAACACAATTGTTCCATATTAGGATCGTTGTCAGAAAAAGATATAGAGGCAAAGATCCGTAAAATAGAAAAGTCTCTCCTCGGAAGTGTGGTTAAGTCTTGGGACGTACAGGTGGCATTAGATGTGAAGAGTCTTCTTTATGATAAGAAGTACCGACAAGCACTTGATGATCGTATCAAAACATTCGAGGAGTCAAGTCTAAATTATGAAATATCTATGGCGACTAATATTGTAGACGGTGTTGAAGAAATAATCTACGATGCTATTGATCTTGTGAGAGAAGAATACCAGACTGTGATAGAGATCTTACCATCCGTGGTGAGATCATTTCACTATGGCAGTAAGCATGGAGACAAACTATTCGAGTGGAATAGAATGCTTACCAAATTATCTTTGAATGAAAAAAGATTTAAAACAAAATTTCATTTCTTACAGGGCGATGTATCTCACAAAGCATTTCACTACTCTGTGATAAACATCCACAATGGAAGAATGTTTATGGCACCATTCATCTATGAAAATGCACAGATCCACAATGATGCTTTTCTNATTGACACTGACAAGGGTGGTGATATAATTGATCGTATATTAGAGTACAAAGATTGGATTGTCAACTACCAAATTGAAAACTCCCAAATGACAGAGTGTCATACTTGCAAGTACTTAAATATATGTTCACAAAGACTTGTTCCAAGAATAATGGAAACAGTATTCAAGAATAGAAAGGAATGTATTCTAAATAAAGAAGTGATTCAACTGTTTGACAATGAGGTGTATTATGGGAATAGTTACTGATAACAAATCCCATGCACAGGCAGACAAAGACTTTGATCTAAGTTTTAGCGAAGGGCACGAGATCAAGGTTCAGTTCAACTGCGAGATATTATCTGGTTGTGAGTTTAAGTGTAAGGGTTGCTTTGTAAATAAACTGGGAAATAATATAGGAGACTTTCAGAGACTAAATGATGCTATCGACTTATTCAATGGAAACGGTTACAGAGTTTCTACCATCAATATCGGACCTACTGATCTTTTTGGTAACAATAATATTATAGAACTGTTACAAAATGAAACATTTCGCGAATGTTTATCTAAGGTAACAACAATACAATTTGTCACAACTCTGCCAGAAGATGTAGATCTCAGGATAATAGATCTATTGAACAGCATACCTAAGACAAAAGGTTTTTTGTATGATTGTAATATTCAGTTGCAACCACCTGTAAACTGGGCAAAGATAAAAGATCGAATGAATGTGCTAAATCTTTTGAGTGACGATCTCAACTACTACTTTGTCTACAACATGGGTAACGATGATGATGAGAACCAAAAGGTTCTAGATATCTCTAGGGTTACGGACAAAGTGTTTGACTCAATACTGCAACTCAACCCATCATTCTTCAGGGCACCAAAGACTAAAGTGCAAACCCACATGATAGAAAAATGGAAGAGTTACGACTTTAGTCACGAACTATATCCAAAGACAATAGCAGATCAGGCACAGGGTGGATCTCTAGAACTTAACTATACCTACTGCAATGAAAGATTTTTCTGGACTCCTTTTGTCTACGATATTGTCCTGATCGGTACTGAGGAGTTTGAAGTAAAAGAAGAATGGGATGTGAATTCTTGGACGAAAGTAAAAGAGGATCAGTTCATGTCTCAATTAGAGTATGCGATGCAGACTGAAGAATGTGGAATGTGTCCAAAGCAAATGACTTGTATTGATAAAGGGGTTATCAGTTATATGAAACATCACGCACTTACTAGTTGTGTGTTTCCTGACTTGATACGATCCATGTAGTTGAACCACATCCGCATCACACAATCGGGAAGATCTCTTTCTCGGTTCTTCCAATCCCATTGTGTGTAACATCTAAACCCACACTTGTTCCACCATTTACAAGATAGACAACCATGCTCATCCATATACGATTGCATCATACTGGCATTGTCTTGTCTGTTCAATGGTGTGTTGAAATCTGATTCTGTGTAACGGTTCCACCTACAGTTAGATATACTATTGTTTGGAAATATGGTCACTTTGTTTAGTGCCATACAATGCATGTGGTTGTTNTCGTTTCTTATGAGATCTGCAATAGGATTAATATCGGGATAATTATGAAAAGTGAAGGTGAGGAAATCAAGGTATCTACTATCAGATGGGATAAGATGGTCGAAACCTTTATCAGGAATATAATCATCAAAGTAAAAATTATCAAACTTATCATAGAGATAATGAAAATACTCATCGTCATCTGCCATATACCTTTCTATGGACGGAACCGTTGCAACCATATTGATTGACGTAATGTAGTCGGCAAAGTATTCTATGTTCTTGCCATAAGGTCCTTTTACTGGTCTACCATCAAAATCATAAGAACAAATAATATAAGATGGTATCTCTGCTTCATTTAAATCGTCTAGGAGTTTTTGTACTCTGTCTCTTTTACTAAACTGAAACGATGTCACCCAAACAACTTTTATTCGTTGTTCGTATTTATCATATAACTTTTTTATCTCTATCAGCATATCATAGTAGATATCATATGCCCACTCAGAGATCCTGTCTTGGAATAGTTCACCACCAACCATATTGATTTGGCACGTGTCAACCATCCCCTGCATTTTCTTCAGGTGATCTTCAACAAGCGGTATCTTAGAGAACATTCCCTCGCGAGATAACCCCACAGTCGACTTCTTATCATGGTGACAGAAAGCACAGTTCAAGTGGCAGTTTTCGAATAGCGTGAGTTCTATCTCACCTAAGTTCGGTCTCTTCTTCTCTAATAAGACTTTTGTAAAGTCAAAGTTTGTCAAACAGCATTTCCTCTTGGTAATACTCTCGGACATCTGGGCACATGCCTCTGTCCTCGTTGAATTCTAATCTTTTCAAAATCGCATCATATGTTTCCTTGTCTTGACTATATCTTCGAAAGTATGGATCTTTCGGGATCAAGTCATTGTCGTCTAGCACCGTATAAAAGTCTTCCTTGAAATCTTTTGCTATCCACTTGGCATAACAAATAGCAACAAAGTAAGACTTGGCAGGATAAATCCAGTCGTGTACCTTTATGTTGAAATGCAACAGCGCATCTTCTACAACTGTGTCAGGTCTGAAGTTTATTGGCACTCCTTCTAAATCATCCTTATACGCTGACTCCATCAAGTGGTAGGCGTTGGATCTTGCTTTCCATTCTTGCATAATCTAATAATCCTTTATATCCATTACAACTGTGCGTTAGGTCTCTTACATATCTATAATGTTCGGTCAAACATTTGCCAAAGTAGTCGCAACTCTTACATATTTTAGATACGTTGTCAACCTTTTCTTTTTGTGTCCATGCTATGTAATCACTGTATGAGTCAAGTTCAAGAAAGTATTCGTGGTCACTCTTGTCAAACTCTAATACACCAAACCTTCCATTGGGGGTGATATAAACATGATCATCACTAAATGCGTTATAGTCACCAGACAGAGAATCTTCTATCCTAGCGGCATTCTCAAAGTGGAACTTCTTATCTGGATGCTCCAACCATTTTATAACAAACTCCTCAAAGTCTTTATGCGTTACCTTTTGTTGGTTTGCTTGATTAGTTGAGTATGGTTTTATCTCCACACTAACAACATTAGAAACCATATTCAAAGTAAATATCATAAAGTCTACATCCATCTGTAATACTTTTTCTGATGCGAGGATAAGAACTGCTAGTTCCTTATTTGCATTCATCATATTACTAAGGACGTGTTGTTGTTTCTCTCTTGCGTCAAAGTCATAGGATACTGATAGAGATATATCATCATCCCTGAAAAAATCAGGAAAGGCAGAGAGGTTTGTATTTATATTTATTTCTCCATCGTAGTATTTACGAATGACATCTTTCATAGAGTAAAAATAATCTGGGTGAAGCAACCCGACTTCTCCCCCATAAAGATCTACATGATTTATGTCTGGGACTTCTGACAGTCTTTGATCTAACACTGAAAGACTAATCTTCTGTCTATCACCTAACTGTTCGGGTGTCAAGTAGCAAAAGTCGCAACGGAAGTTACAGTAGTAAGTAGGATTAATGGACAGATTCATCGACATAAGGAGTCACACCATCTGGATTCATTTTGTTTATCTCTAATATCCTAGGAGCAAGAGTTTTCATTTGTCTGCAGTGCTCCTCTACTGTTCCTTCCCTTTTCATATCTCTGACAGTTTTCTTACAACCATTACAGATCTCAAACATAGGGCAGGTGTAACATGCCATCTTCATAGTCTGTATAAATGGATCGTCTTGTAGCGGTGTTTGCATTGCACCGTTCATCTCTTGCTCAAAGTCTATAGCATAATCTAAATCGTCTGCAAGAGAACCACANGAATAGTAATCACCGCCAGGATTGAAAGCACGAATACCCTCGTCACATTTTCTATTCTGGGGACAACTAGTTGCTGAACCACCAAGTCTTCTCATCATTGCTTTTGTGTTGTACTCCCAAGGGTGAAGTCCTTGATCATAGATATCAACATATGTGCTATACATCTTACTCAATCGATAGGTGTTGCCTTGAACACCAGATGCCATGGCATAATTTAGTTTACATTCTACGTCCATCTCCTTGGCAAGTTTTACATTGTCTATAGCACGATAGTCATTCATATCTGTAATCACTGCTATGAAGTCTGGTCTCTCTCCGCAATACTTTAGCATTGCATCTGATACACTCCANAAGTCTTCTTCAGTAAATTCAGTNAAGTCACCTTTGAGTCTACCACCGCCATATTGAAAAGATGTGCACACTCCCATGCGTGGATGATTAAATAAATCAACCCACTTCTCTGGTTTTACGTAGAAAGGCCAGAGATTAGTAGTAAATGAAATGTATGCAGGGTAGTCGTGTTCATCCAGATGCTCTATTAGTTTCCAATAGTATTCTGGTTTTACCATCAACGGATCTCCACCATTGATGATCAAGGATTTGGTTTCAGGGTATCTTTTCAGAAACCTGAAGATATACTCCATGTCTAACAAACCTGCATTGTTAGGATCTATTGCTGTCGAAGAGCAAAACGAACACTTGAAGTTACATGCCTCCGTAGGTTTTATTATTAGATCCATTGCTTTTCTCTCGCTAGGTTCAACATCAAAGTCTTAGGTGCAGGACAAACATTATCCATCCAGATCAATTGATGACAATCTGAGTGACAGTATAAGAACACTGGACACTTGTAGCATCTCTCATCTCTTTCATGCATCTCGCATGAGATGATCTCCATTCGTTTAGGTGATGATCTCACTTCCTTTGCAGGAGTATCTATATGTCCATAGAAATCTACAGGTGCAGAGTTAGGACACCCTGCAACCGTTCCGTCTGCATTTATTGTATGTATTTTTTGTTCGCAGTCTCTACAGAAAGTTCCATTGAAGAACTGATTCCTATCATCAAACTTGGCATATACTGAATCTAAGAAACCGTTTGCTACTGGATGGTCTTTAGTGGTTTCGTGCATTAGCATCCACCAAGCATCTAATTCTTTGTTGTGAGGAAAGATGTCTGGGTTTAGTGTGGCATTGCCGTTATGGGTTAGTCTTTCATATGATATCTCAGAAACACCAATACTTTCCATATAGTCTGCAATCTCTAGTGGGTGCTTCTTGACAACGTCTGTAGTAACTGAAATAAAACACTTGACATCAAGTCCTTCTTGTACTAATGTTGATACATTTTTTTCCCATAACTGTAGTTGTCTTTCGTTGGCAAACCTGATATTGGAATCCCAACTGGTAGCAACATATCCACCAGATATGCAGTTCTTGAAAAACTCAAGATACTCTGGTCGTAGTTTATATGTGAGGTTAGTTGTTATTCCGTGTGTGCACCGATCTCCCCATCTATCTTTTGTTATATTATAGAACTCCATAATATCTTTCATAGGCGCAAGCATAGGTTCTCCACCATGATACTCAAGGTGAATTTGATTGTCTCCAGTATCTAATTGATTGCACCAGTGTGCAGTTTTCACAGGATCGAAGTAGATCTTCCTTCCGTTTATTCCTGATGTAAAACAGTGGGAGCAATTTAGATTACAGGTCTCAGTCGTTTTGATGTATGCGATTAAGTGTTTCTGTGTCGCCAATGCCATGAGATGCGATCAATGCCCTTTCAAAGTTTAGTGCTTTATGTTTAGTTCCTGCAGGTATACTAAGTTTATCTCCGACTGCCAGTATTATCACCGTACCATTCACATTCATTGATTTAGATCCTGCTTTCACTTCTATTATAACATCAACAGGATCTGTGTGCTCATCAAAGGTAGGACCCGATTTGGGGTTGTAGAATAGATGAATTGTCCTATCGTCAAATTTCCAATGACGTTCCATTTGTTCTACTTTTATTGTTACCTTTTCTTCTGCTAAATGCTTCGCCATTTGAGATTGGTAATCCCAATAATGGAGAGTGTCTATTTGGTCTTGCAATCCACCTTCGCGTATTATAGATACGTCATGTGATTTGAAGCATTTCTCGGATAGCAGGAAATCTTCGAAGTCTTTAAATGTCATTTACGTTCCTTATATATAATAAAGTATTTATAATGAGGTTACCATGATATATCATAGATGGGCGACTCCTATTGAACATTCTTCTAATCATATAGGAATGCAACCAATACGAGATCACCTTCTCACTTACTACAACGTCTCAGATACTATTAGTGACAATTATAACATATTTGATGACGAAAGTAAACCCATAGAAAATTTAAAAGATATGGCATATGCCAACTTCAAAAACTATGCAAATGTAAACTTTGGAGTAAACCTAGACGAATATCATAGTGTGCTAAAAGGGTGGTTGACACCGACAGAAAATCATGCTATGGCAGAGCACAATCATATGGGTGCATGGTTTTCTTCCGTCTATTATATAATGGCAGAAGAAGATGATCAGGGTGGTGAGATAATATTCACAGATCCTAGATCAAATGCAAACAGAGGATACGATCAAAAATTTGCAAAACATTTTCAGGAATTTGTTATCCAACCTAAGACAGGCGATTATGTAGTATTCCCATCATTCTTGTACCACTGGGTAAATAAATTTACTTCTAAGTTCAGGATAGCAATACCAATAGACATTTACTTATTCGAAAAGACTAGACAATACTAGGATAATGTGATATAATATATTCATGATTGACCTGAAGCAAATACATTCAATGTGGGCAGAAGACTGCCAGATAAATCAAATGAAGTTAGCAGATGCATCGAAAGAAACACCTGCACTACATGCGAAGTATCTGGAACTACATTCTACATTCAAACTCATGTTGAAACGTGCAGAGTTTGCACAGAAGACTTTGCTGAAGGACAAATGGTTATATTATAATGGTAAGATGTCTGAAGAAGAACTGACTGAGAAAGGATGGGAACCAGACCCATTCAATGGATTGAAAATACTCAAAGGAGAAATGGATTACTACTACGATTCAGATCCAGAGATACAAAAGTCAGAAGAGAAGATACAGTATTATAAAACTGTGATTGATACTTTAACAGAGATAATAAATAATCTTAACTGGCGACACCAGACAATAGGTAATATAATCAAGTGGAAGCAATTCGAGTCAGGAAACTAAATCATTCCGATCTCCAGATTGAATGTGATAATGGAACAGCACAGGAACTCAACGAACACTTTTCGTTCTATGTGCCTGGTTATAAGTTTATGCCAAGTTATCGCAATAAGATATGGGATGGTAAGATACGTTTGTTTACTCTCAGGGAGAGAACACTACCTGTCGGGTTGTACTACCACTTAAAAGAATTTTCCGATAAGAGACAATATAACTTATTACCAGAGAAAAGTCAATACGGAAAACCAGATGATCGTACTCATGTCAGACCTACGGATTTACAAGAATTTTTAAATGATTTGAATTTACCATTCCCACTCAGAGATTATCAGTTTCATGCGGTGGGCGAAGCATTGGTACGTAAACGAGCAATCTTATTATCACCTACAGGTTCTGGTAAGTCGTATATGATTTATGCACTTGCTAGGTTTTGGTATGCAATGCTGACAGACGGTAGGTCATTTCCTAAAGGTGGACGTGTTCTTGTCATTGTTCCTACCACATCTTTGGTAGAACAGATGCACAATGATTTTGTAAATTATGGTATGCCAGAAGGTGGGATGCATAGAATCTACTCTGGTAAAGACAAAGCAGTCGATGCCGCGATTGTAATATCTACATGGCAGTCAATATATAAGTTGCCGAAGGTTTGGTTTGAACAGTTTGGTTGTGTGTTTGGAGACGAAGTGCATGGGTTCAAATCGAAATCTTTGATGAGTATAATGAACAAGTGTACAGAAGCGGCATATAGATTTGGAACAACAGGAACACTAGATGGATCACAAACGCATGAGTTGGTTTTACAAGGTCTTTTCGGGAAGATATATAAAGTCATCACTACGAAGCAATTACAGGATAACGATACTCTTGCCGCCCTCACTATCAGGAGAGTCATTCTTTCATATAAACACGAGTTTCGGGAATCTAACAGGGAAAAAACCTACCAAGAAGAAATTGAATTTATCGTTGGTCACGAGAAACGGAATAAATTTATAAGGAACCTCGCACTAGATCTAAAGGGGAACACTCTAGTGCTATTCAATTATGTAGACAAACATGGTAAACCTTTACACAACTTGATAAGAGACAAGGCAAAAGATCAGAAGGTATACTTTGTATCTGGAGAAACTGCAACTACCGACAGAGAAGCAATCCGTGGTATTGTCGAGAAATCTGACGGTGCCATTGTTGTTGCATCCCTAGGAACCTTTTCCACAGGTATAAATATTAGAAACTTACATAATATAATATTTGCCTCACCGTCTAAGTCTCAGATAAGAGTATTGCAGTCGATAGGTAGAGGTCTAAGAAAAAGTGATGATGGAAGAGAAACTATGTTATACGACATATGTGATGATCTGACTTGGAAGAAAAGAAAAAATTATTCTCTCTTACATTCTGAGGAAAGAGAAAGAATATACCAGAAAGAACAGTTCAACTATAAAACGGCAGTGATCCCCTTATGAATATAAAACAATTTAAGTTAGTTAATAACGATGAGATAGTATGTGAATTTGTCGAATCAGTCGGCAAGGAAGGTGATCTTATTGTCCGAAAGATGCTGAAGATATTTCACGCAGAAGATTACAACAATGGTATTAGGTACTACTCTTTTAAACCTATGTTATCATTTCAAGATGATCTCAACTCACTCAATGTGTTGAATTGTGACCACATAGTTTTGGAAACGGAACCATCTAAAACTCTTTTGTATCATTACACCAGTGCCCTTGACGAAATAGAAAGAGTCAAAAAGGTAAGGGGTGACAACAAAGATCTCAATATAGATGAGATCATGATGGATACAACGGATATGTCGACAGAAGAAATCGCGGCATATTTGCAAGAGAAATATGACATGGGAATGATATCAGACGAAGAACTCTATTCTCTAGACTCTGCAGATAACAATGTGATTCACCTAAACCCTAAAGGAACGATGCACTAGTATTCCCCCACCTCAAAAGGGTCTTTATTATTATACACCGATTTTATGATTCTGTCAACCCCTATTTTTTTATTTCAAACAAAAAGATAATGTTTTACATTCCCTTTGAATTTTGATATAATATTGTTATGAAAGGATATTATTATGCCACGAAAAAATAAGAAAAGCGCACATTATGTAAATAATGCAGATTTCTCAAATGCAGTCGTGGAATACGTAAAGACAGTTAACGAAGCAAAGTCTTCAAACCAAACTCTACCCAAAGTACCAGATTATATTGCTCAGTGTTTTCTCAGTATCGCTGAAGGTTTGTCTCACAAATCTAATTTTATTCGCTACACATATCGCGAAGAAATGGTCATGGATGCAGTTGAGAACTGTCTCAAGGCAATAGAAAACTATAGCATAGAAGCGGCAACCAGAACAGGTAAACCAAATGCATTTGCATATTTTACTCAGATAACTTGGTATGCATTTTTACGTAGGATTGCAAAAGAGAAAAAACAGCAAGACATTAAACTAAAATATCTAACAAGATCAGGGATAGAACAATTCGTTGATGGTGATCTAAGCGATGATTACACTATGAATGTTGTGGGGTCTTTTGTTGATACGCTCAGAGATCGTATAGATAAAGTGAGAGAATTTGACACAGAAATCAAAACATATGCCAAAGAAGAGAAACTCAGAAAGAAACGTGCAGTGGTTGTAGATTCTGATCTAACGGAGTTTATGAAGTGAAGGTAGCAGTACTAAATGACACACACTGTGGTATCCGAAATAGTTCTGATATCTTTCTTAATAATGCTTCTGATTTTTACGGTAAAGTTTTCTTTCCTTATTGTAAAGAGCATAATGTCAAACAAATTGTTCACCTTGGTGATTATTATGATAATCGTAAGTTCATGAACTTCAAGGCACAGAACCATAGTCGTAAATCATTTTTAGATCCTATGCGTGAACTTGGTATGAGGATGGATATTATACCTGGCAATCACGACACCTACTATAAAAATACAAATGATTTAAATTCTTTGAAAGAACTTCTGGGTTATTATATGAACGAGATCCATATCATTATGGAACCCAAGGTCATGGAGTATGGTTCTTTGAAGATGGCAATGATCCCTTGGATCAACCAAGAGAACTATGATGATACAATGAAGTTCATCAAGGTCTGTCAAGCAGATTGGTGTGGTGCACATCTAGAACTTGATGGTTTTGAAATGATGCGTGGTATAAAGAATGTGCATGGTATGGATCACAAGATCTTTAGAAAGTTCGAAAAGGTACTGACTGGTCACTTTCACGTTGGTTCCCAAATGGATAACATTCACTATCTTGGTTCGCAGATGGAGTTCTTCTGGTCTGATGCTCACGATAAAAAGTATTTTCACGTGATAGATACGGAAACCAGAGAAATAGAGAAAGTGCATAATCCACACACTTTATTTCATAAAGTACTTTACAATGACGACAAAATGGATTATAATAACTATGATGTATCACAATGTGAACAGAAGTTTGTTAAGGTTGTGGTCGTCAACAAGAAAGATACATTTTTATTTGATCGTTTCATTGATCGTATTCAAAGCGAGAATATACATGAACTAAAAATTGCAGAGAACTTTCAAGAGTTCACAGGTGAGAATGTGCATGATGACAATATGGAATTTGATGACACGCCAAAGATTGTAGACTCATACATTGATGGTGTAGATACAGATCTGGATAAAGATAAAATAAAGATTCAGATGAGAGAACTCATGACTGAAGCACAAGCATTGGAAATTGCATGATAAGATTTACAGAGGTAAACTGGAAGAACTTTCTATCCACTGGTGATAAGTGGACAGAGGTTCAATTAGATAATGCAAAGAGTACGTTAGTTGTCGGACATAATGGTGCAGGTAAGTCCACTATGCTCGATGCTATATCCTTTGCACTATTCGGTAAACCTCACAGAAATATTACAAAGTCTCAGTTGGTCAATTCGATCAACGGTAAAGGCACGTTGGTTATTGTTAAGTTTTCTATAGGAGACAATGACTTCGTGGTTACACGAGGTATCAAACCAAACGTATTTGAGATACACAAGAATGGTCTGATGATAAATCAATCATCACATGCCAAAGAGTACCAGAAGATCCTCGAACAAAACATCCTGAAACTAAATCATAAATCGTTTCACCAAGTTGTCGTACTGGGTTCCTCCTCTTTTATTCCCTTTATGCAACTACAGAGTGGACACCGTAGGGATGTAATCGAGGATCTTTTGGATATCAACGTGTTCTCTAAGATGAATACTATTCTAAAAGAAAAGCAAAAGATAATCTCAGATGATCTGAAAGATCTTAACTATAAGATCGATATACAGACAAACAAGATAGCAACTCAAGAGAAGTACCTTCGTGATATCAAGTCTTTGACTGATGATAATAAGAAAGAGTATGAATCAAGGATTGCGGATGCCCAGTCTGAGATAGACAAACTGCAAGCAGAGAACTCAGAAACGAGTTTGGGTCTGGATGATAAGATTGCTTCTGCTGAAGACAATATGAAAAAACTTAATGATGAGAAGCAAGATCTTTTGATGAAGAGTCAAGACATCAAGACACAGATGAGTGCGATAACTAAACGTGCCAAGTTCTATGATGATAACGATACTTGCCCAGAATGTAAACAGGATCTGGTTGAGGATCTGCGTAAGAAAAATATAGATGAATGTAAGCACGAAGCAAAGAACCTTGCATCTATGAAAAAGTCCATAGGTGAACAAGGGGTAAAAGTTGAAGTGCAGATCTCTGACACAAGCGAGACCTTGAAAGATCTAAGACAACTGCTAAGTCAGATCACCACAAATAATAAAGAGATATCCTCACTCCAAAAAACTATTGGTGAGTATCAGAAGTTTTTGGATAAGGAAGTAGTTGCGGATCTAACTGCCGCAACAAACGATTGCGAATCAATGAAGCAGGAGAAGCAATCGTTCATGGAAGAGAAGTTCGAGATATCAGAACAGTACAATTACAATTCTGTTATGGGAGAAATGCTGAAAGATAGTGGTATAAAAACAAAAATAATCAAACAGTATCTACCTGCGATCAACCAACTTACAAATCAATATTTGCAGGTGCTCGACTTCTTTGTCCATTTCAATCTTGATGAGTCGTTTGTAGAAACGATTAGATCAAGACATAGGGATGCGTTTACCTACGACTCCTTCAGTGAAGGAGAGAAACAGCGTATCGACTTGGCACTTCTCTTTACTTGGAGACAGATTGCCAAGATGAAAAACTCGGTTGCTACTAACTTACTAATCCTAGATGAGACGTTTGACTCATCACTGGATCATGAGGGTGTAGAAAATCTACTGAAGATATTGTACACTCTTGGTGAGGATACAAACGTCTTCGTAATATCTCATAAGGGAGATATCCTTGATGGTAAGTTCGAGAATAAAATTGAGTTTAGAAAAGAAAGAAACTTCAGTAAAATGTATTGACACTCAGTCGAGTATGTGGTATAATTATAGAAGTTTAACCCACGGAGTATATTATGGAACTACAGGAACAAACCTTAAATGTTCTCAGAAACTTTTCGGATATCAATCCGAATTTGATTATCAAAGAGGGTAACACAATAAAGACTATCAGTGAAGCAAAGAATGTTATTGCTACTGCGATAGTTGATAACGAGTTCCCTCAAACAATGGGCATCTATGACTTGAAAGAGTTTATCGGTGTCTTGTCATTGGTTGACCAACCAAATCTAAAATTTGCTGAAGAATCAGTTACAGTTAGTGATCAGAGTGGTCGATCTAAAGTAAGGTATTTCTTTTCACCAGAAGAAACATTAACTACTCCAAAGAAAGATGTAGTCTTTCCAGAGGCAGACGTGTCGTTTACTCTTGAGTCAAACACACTGAACAGATTGAGAAGTGCCGCATCCACTTTGGGACACTCGGAAGTTTCAATCACACCTGGTGATGGTGTGTTGACTCTTTCAGTCTTAGATGAGGGTAATGCAACATCTAATACATATTCAATAGATGTTCCTTACACAACTAAACCAGATCAAGACTTCAAGTTTGTTGTCAAGATCTCTAACCTAAAAATCCTACCTGGTAATTATGAAGTGAACATATCATCCAAGATGATCTCTGAATTCAAGAATACAGATACAAATGTTCGTTACTATATCGCGCTAGAAAAATCATCAAAATTTGGAGTATAAGATGTCAGAAAAGTATGATGAATTAATGAAACTTGCCAACCAAGTATCTCGCTCAACTGTTGCAGTAGTTGATGCAGTTACTCAACGTGGTGGTTTCAAAGGAGAGGAACTCTCTACCATTGGTCAGTTACGTGATCAAGCAATCCAGACAATATCTATTGTAGAAAACCTACAACAAGATGCCGCCATGGAGACTGAAGAATAAGGTTTACATTCACACTCAAGTTTGATATAATGTTTTTGTGATGGAGTATATGAATGAACCAATTTCTTTGGGTGGAGAAATACCGCCCACAAACAATAGACGAGTGTATCCTTGATAGTTCGCTAAAGGATACATTCAATAAGATAGCAGAGTCAGGTGAAATACCAAATATGTTATTCACTGGCACTGCAGGTCTTGGTAAAACAACAGTTGCCAAGGCACTATGCAACATGCTTGATCTTGACTATATTGTCATCAACGGATCTGAAGAGGGCAACATAGACACTCTCCGTGGTAAGATCAAGCAGTTTGCAAGTACTGTCTCACTTCAAGGTGGCATCAAGGTTGTGATACTTGATGAGGCAGATTATCTAAACCCACAGTCTACCCAACCTGCCCTTCGTGGATTCATAGAAGAGTTCGCCAACAACTGTCGGTTTATACTTACCTGTAACTTCAAGAACAGAATCATTGAACCTCTCCATTCCCGATGTGGTGTGTACGAGTTCAATGGTGGAGATAAACAACAACTATGTAATGACTTCTTCATTAGGTGTCAGGGTATTCTGTCTGGCGAAGGTGTTCCTTATGACAAACCTGCACTAGCAGAACTAATCATGAAACACTATCCAGACTGGAGACGTGTACTAAATGAGTTGCAAAGATATTCATTATCTGGTAAAATAGATGCAGGTGTTCTAAATAATATTTCAGATAAAAATTACAATGATCTATTCTCCTGTATCAAAAACAAAAACTTCAAGAAAATGAGATCTTGGGTTGTAAACAATATAGATACAGATGCGTCTGCTATTTTTAGATCTATCTACGATAGGATGCAGGATCATATTAAACCTTCATCCATTCCTCAGTTAGTTCTAATCCTAGCAGACTATCAATATAAAAACGCATTCGTTGCTGATCACGAACTCAACGTAGTTGCATGTCTTACAGAGGTTATGGCAAATGTCGAATTCACTTAGATTATTTACTAAAGACGATTGTCCCTATTGCGATGCTATGAAAAGCAAGTTGACCAACTGGGGTGTAAACTTTGATACTATAAACATTAGCGAGGATATAGAATCAAAATACTTTTTAAAAGAAAATGGACACAGAACAGTCCCACAACTTTACTTTGGAGATTATCATATTGATCATGTCAATACCAGAGAGTTTACTCACGATGATCTTATGAATCATATGCGAGGTGCGTGGGCAGTTCAAGATTCTGGTGTAGAGGATATGTCGTGAATCCATTTTCTTTTGTAACTGCCATCAACGATAACAAAGATATTATGGTTGATGATATTGCCGAGAAAGCATACGACTCATTCTTGGTAAACAGAAGTCTATCTTATTTTCAAGATACGGTTCTTCTGGCAAATGAAATGAATATAAACCACCATGTCGATAAACGTCTACAAAACGACTTTCTTATAAATATGGTTAGGAAACGGAAAAGATTCTCCAAGTGGGATAAACCGAATTCTAACAGTGACGTGGAAGTAGTCAAAGAATATTATGGTTACAATAATGAAAAGGCACATAATGCTTTGACCCTTCTAACAAGTGAACAAATTGATATATTGAGACAGAAGGTTTATAAAGGTGGAAGAAAATAATGTAATAGAGTGGACACCTTCATCTATGCTAGAGGTTACGTTAAACGAACCCGATGATTTTTTGAAGGTAAGAGAAACACTCACGCGGATTGGAGTGGCATCGAGAAAGGATAAGAAATTATACCAGTCATGTCACATACTGCACAAACAGGGTAGGTACTTCATAGTACATTTTAAAGAGTTATTTTTATTAGATGGGAAGAAATCTAATTTAGAAGAGAATGATATTGCTAGACGAAATACAATTGCACAGTTGATGAGTGACTGGGGACTTATTTCGATTGAGGGTACAACGGTATCTCCACTAGCACCAATGAGACAAATTAAAATAATACCTTTCAAAGAAAAGAATGATTGGGAACTTTGCCCAAAATACAATATCGGATCTAAGTAAGGAATACGAATGCAACGTCTAACTAGTTATCTAGAAGAAGGTGTCAATGATCCTGCAATATTTAAGTCAGTTTTTCTGGCAGGAGGACCTGGATCTGGCAAGTCATTTATTGTTGGTCAGACCGCACTTACCGCACTAGGATTTAAAGTAATCAACTCAGACGATGCATTTGAGAATGCTTTGAAAAAAGCAGGACTAAAGACAACACCAGACGATATCTATTCCCCCAAGGGACAAGAGATTAGAAAGGGTGCCGTTGCTCTAACTGGCAAGAGAATGCAGTTAGCAATAGACGGAAGACTCGGTCTGGTGATAGACGGAACAGGAAAGAATTACGAAAAGATCAGCAATCAAGCAAAAGATCTCAAAGCATTGGGATATGAGACTGCAATGATCTTTGTAAACACAACAGAAGAAGATGCACTGATTAGAAATAGAAGACGTGCTAGGAAACTACCAGACGCAGAAGTAAGTAAAATGTGGAAGGATGTTCAGAAGAACATTGGTAAGTTTCAAAATTTATTTGGAAGGAATATGTTTGTAGTGGATAACTCTGAGGGTGCCAACTGGAAAGGTGCTACTCAATCTGTCTACAAACGAATTGCATCATGGTCAAGATCTAAACCCAAAGGTGGTATCGCCAAAAAGTGGATGGACTCCCAAAGAAATAAAGGGTAAGACTCTTGACATTTGATATGTGAATAACTATATATTATATGACATGCCAATAATGGGTGTCAGTTTAACCTTGCTAGTCCTAGGAGGAAAATATGACTGGAAGTTTTGTTTACCCACGAAGTGGGTTCATCGGTTTTGACCACATCTTTAATCAACTTGAGAATATTCATAAACACGCTAAAGACACATACCCCCCACACAATGTTGTGAAGGAAGAAGAATTTAGGTTTATGATTGAAGTTGCAGTGGCAGGTTTCAAACAAGAACATATTGATATAGAAGTGAAGGATCATGTCCTCACCATTACAGGTGAACGTCCTGCACGAAGAGATCAGGATTTATATGCTCATAAGGGAATCAGTGCTCGAAACTGGAAAAAGTCATTTAGACTGTCTGAATATACAGAAGTAACTGGAGCGGATCTAGAGGATGGAATACTAACTGTCAACTTAGAAGTTATCCTACCCGAAGAGAAGCGTCCTCGTAAGATTGAAATTGGATCAAACGAGGAAAAGAAAAATGGCAAATTTTTTACAAAGGGTCGTAAATAACTGGCGACACAATAAACAAGTTCGTCAAACCGTAAGAGAACTACGCAACCTAACAGATGCAGAACTCACTGATATTGGTTTAGGACGTGGAGATATAGTATCTGTTGCACGTGGTGACAAAGATATGAAGATGTCTTCAAGAGTAGTTTTTGATAATAGGGTTTTACCAGTAAACCCCAACATTAAGGGGTGGGTGTAATGAGCGCAGTAATGGGTTACGTATTCTCACCACTATCTGGATTCTGGAGATCTCTAACCAGAACAACAGAAATAATTGGTTACACTCGTGCGGCAACAGCACTTGCACAAATGGGTTTCCATGAAGAAGCAAAGCGGTGTATGACGGAAGTAAATAAAATACGATAAATACAGGGGCAGGGTAACACCTGCCCTTTGTTATAGGAGATAGAAATGAGTTTTGACTTCACATTCACAAGAGAACATCTTGCTGAAATAATACCTGGCAACAAGCAGGTTGAAGAATGGTACGCGGCATTATATGAAGTATTGCCTATGTACGATATTACAACTGAGCGTAGGGTTGCTCACTTCTTGTCGCAGTGTGCACACGAGAGTGCAAACTTCAAACGACTAGAAGAAAATTTAAACTACTCAGCAAAAGCATTACGTGCTGTCTTTGGTAGATACTTTGGAGATCCACCCAAGAGGGATGCTGATGAGTATCACCGTCAACCAGAAAAGATTGCCAACTACGTCTACATGGATGAGTTCCGTAAATACAAAATGGGGAATATTCACGAGGGTGATGGTTGGTTATTCCGAGGCCGGGGTCTAAAGCAACTTACTGGCAGAGAAAATTACTCACGCTTTGGAGACTCGATTGGTATGACTGCAGAAGAAGCGGCAGAGTATGTTCAGTCCTTCAATGGTGCAATACAAAGTGCCTGTTGGTTCTGGGATACAAATCACCTAAATGACATTGCAGACGGTGACAATGTAAAAGCAATGACTAAGAAAATCAATGGTGGATCTATTGGTCTAGAAGATCGGCAGAGACGATACATCAATGCAATGGATGTTCTAGGTATGCCATTTGATATACACGAATCTGACGATGATGATGAAGACGATATCCTAGATGATATCGGAGTCTTACGTAGAGGATCTCGTGGTGAAGGTGTCAAGATAATGCAGGAAGCATTAGGATTAGATGCTGATGGGATATTTGGTAGAGGCACAGAACGTGCTTTGAAACTCTGGCAGACAGATAATGGACTGACACCTGATGGAGTGGCAGGTCCTATGACCATGGAAAAACTGATTGATTATTGAAAAAAGACTTTACATCCTCTCGAATTTCTGTTATAATAGAAATGTTATTCGGGAGGATGCATGTCAGCATTTTACACATCCGTAGTTCGCTACAGTAATTACATTCTCTACCGAGGTTACGATGATCTTGGTAGACCAGTTGCCAAAAAAGAAAAGTTCAAACCACAACTCTATGTTCCAGTAGATAAAGATACTGGATGGAGAGGTTTTGATGGTACACCTATTACTACTATAGACTTTGATTCTATGAAAGAGTGCAAAGCATTCATGGAAAAGTATGAGAGTGTTGTAGGGTATAACATATATGGCATGAGCAATTACATCCACCAGTACATCACTAGAAAGTTTCCGAAAGATATTAAGTTTGATCGTGATAAGATCAATGTAACAACCATTGACATTGAGACTGAGTATGAAGGTGGATTCCCAGACATTGAACAAGCAGATCAAAAAGTTCTTGCTATCACCGTAAAGAATAATAAGGATGGTATATATTATGTGTGGGGATTGCAGGACTATGATGCTGATGCCTCACTAATCAAACCAGTAGTATACGTCAAGTGTTCTAATGAGAATGAACTACTTGGACGTTTTCTTGCACACTGGCAGAAACCAGAACACATGCCAGATGTTATCACTGGTTGGAATGTTCGCTTCTTTGACATTCCGTATCTGATAAACAGAGTCAATAGAATCCTTGGTAGCGATAGATGCAGAGAGTTTTCTCCATGGGGATTGTTCGATCACCGTAAGATCTTCAGACTGAATAAAGAAGAAAGTGTGTATGATCTTCGTGGTATAGAAACACTTGACTATCTTGAACTGTTCCAGAAGTTTGGTTATGCCTATGGTAAGCAGGAGTCATATAAACTAGATCACATTGCTAATGTTGTACTCGGTGAGAAGAAACTATCCTATGAAGAATCTGGTTCACTCAAGCAACTATACAAAGATGATTTTCAAAAGTATATCGACTATAACATGAAAGATGTGCAACTGGTTGATCGTCTTGAAGATAAGATGGGATTGATTACATTGGCAATGACTGTTGCCTACCAAGGTGGTGTGAACTATCAGGATACTTTTGGGACTACTGGTATCTGGGAATCAATCATCCATCGTAAACTCAATAGTATGAAGATTGCTCCAGATGCTTACAAGAGTAATATACCAGACAAGAGTGAGTTCGCAGGTGGTTTTGTAAAAGATCCGAAAGTCGGTGCACATGATTGGGTTGTGTCGTTTGACCTGAACTCTCTGTACCCAAACATCATTGTACAATGGAACATGTCACCAGAGACACTTGGCAAACTACCACCAGATAATCTACCAAGTGGTGTAGATCATAATCTTGCATTTTTTGAAAGCGGAGATCCTATGCATCCTGCCCAGAGAGAAAGAGATATATGTCTGGCAACAAATGGATCTACCTATACAAAAAAGATTGATGGTGTTATTCCACAAATCATTGTAGACTACTATGATGATCGTAGAGTTATAAAGAAACAGATGCTTGCGGCAGAACAAGCATACCAGAAAGAAAAAACATTTGAATTAGAAAAAGAGATCAATAGGTTTCACAATCAACAGATGGCAATCAAGATCTTGATGAACTCTTTGTATGGTGCGTTGGGCAACAGATACTTCAAATACTATGATCTACGCATTGCAGAGGGTGTGACTCTCACTGGTCAGATGGTTATCCAGTGGGCAGAAAAAGCAATCAACCTAGAAATGAATAACCTCATGAAAACTTCTGGAGTTGATTATGTGATTGCAATCGACACTGACTCACTGTATATAAACTTCGGTGACATGATAAAGAAACTCAATCCAAAAGATCCAGTGAAGTTTCTTGATAAGATATCTGAGGAACACTTCGAACCTATCCTCGCAAAAGCATATGATGATCTGTTCAAGAAGTTCAACTGCCACAATCCTAGAATGGAAATGGCACGTGAGGTAATTGCTGATCGTGGTATATGGACTGCCAAGAAAAGATATATACTAAATGTTCACAACTCTGAAGGAGTGCAATACGAAGAACCCAAACTAAAGATAATGGGGATCGAGGCAGTGAAAAGTTCGACTCCTGAAATTGTGAGGAACAAATTTAAAGAAGCATTCAAGATAATTATATCGTCAACTGAGAAAGAGGTTCAGCAATTTATTCAAGATTTTAAGAGCGAGTTTAAGTCACTACCACCACAAGCAATCGCGTTTCCTCGTGGTGTGTCTAACATAACTGACTGGCATGAAAGAAATACAATCTACAAGAAGGGGACTCCAATACACGTCCGAGGATCTCTACTATATAATAATTATCTAAAGCAATATAAGTGCACTAACAAATATGAATTAATTGAAAATGGAAGTCGTATCAAATTTTGTTATCTTCGTATGCCAAACACAATAAAAGAGAATGTCATATCATTTCCAGATGTGATCCCGAAAGAGTTCGGTCTTGATCGTTACGTAGATTATGATAAGCAGTTTGAGAAAACTTTTATAGACCCTCTTCGCTTCATCCTAGATGCAATCGGATGGAATGTTGAAGAGCAAGCAACCTTGGAGGATTTTTTTGCATGACAGTCGCAGGAAAGATATGGGGACAAACAGAATTACTTGAGGCAAATGGTGCCCTTGAATTTCACAGAATAGAATTCAAGAAAGGGTATGAGTGCTCAGAACATAAACACGAATTCAAATGGAATGGTTTCTATGTTGAGGAAGGTCAGATGATGGTAAAGGTCTGGCAGGACGAACAGGGATTAGTTGACGAGACAATCCTCAATCCTGGCGACTACACCAAAGTCAAACCTGGTCTCTATCACCAGTTCATAGGACTGGAAGATGGCGTTGCATTTGAACTGTACTGGGCAGAATTTAATCACAACGATATAAAACGAAGAAGTTCGGGAAAGAAAACATGATAAGAAATATATTAAATAAAATACCAGAGTTTTGTCTATCACACTGGTTACTAAGAATACCACTTGCAATTGTTTTTCTACAGCAAGGATTTAGTAAGTTACCATTTAGTGTAGAAGATGCTGAGTCTTGGGAGTTACCTTACTTGGTGTGGTGGTTCGTTGTGTATGGAGAAATCGGTGCAGGTATAGGATTACTACTTAGTGGTATTCTAGTCACTAAAATTGCAGGTGATTATGTCTGGGACTTTTGGTTACAGGATCTTGGCGATTTGATAACACGATTCAGTGGTATTGTTATGTGCTGTATTGCTACTGGAGTAATATGGATAGGTCAACCAACAAGTTTACTAGACGTTATATTATACGACAACCTACACGTATTCCTATGGGTAGGTGGTTTATTTTTTGCATTAAGAGGAAGTAGGACATAATGACACAAAAGTTTAGTCAGCAAATAGTTAAGGCATGTAGAATGCATGCCGAAGGAGAACTAGAGCGAGCGAAAACTAATATATTAGTTTATATGAGAAATGCCGCAGGTATAGGTGAACATAGTGATATAGTTGAAGCAATACAAAAAGAACTAACTACTATGGGTCATGCTCATGAACGATTAGAAATGTTGGACAAATACTTTAAGGAGTAATAATGAACGCGAGTTACACTACAAACTTTGATCATGTCGGTGAGTTTATGAAAACCTTTGGACAAGAGGTTAAGAGTAAACCAGAGTTTCCAGATAAAGAAACACAGAAGTTACGGTTGGAGTTGATAGCAGAAGAGTTAGAAGAACTATGGGATGCTATAGAAGAGAAAGACATGGTTGGAATTGCAGATGCTCTTACTGATATTTTGTATGTAACCTATGGCGCAGGTCATGCGTTTGGGATAAATCTTGACGAGTGTTTTCGTGAGGTGCAAAGATCAAATATGTCTAAACTTGGGAAAGATGGCAAACCTATCTACCGAGAAGATGGCAAGGTATTGAAGGGTGAGGACTACTCACCGCCAGACTTAAAAAAGTTCTTTACAACAATATAATATTGTGCTATAATATGTGTTATGAGTTACTTCAAAACACCACTAAGATATCCTGGCGGTAAGTCCAAGGCAGTAAAAAGACTAGAAACATTCTTCCCATATCTGGGGGACTACACGCACTATCGTGAACCGTTCCTTGGCGGTGGGTCTGTTGCCTTGTACGTTGCTCAGAAATATCCTCACCTAAAAATACATGTCAATGACAAGTACAGTGCCCTTCATAACTTTTGGTACTACTTACAGGAAGAGGGAACTATGCTCACTGATGTAATCCAAAGATGCATACGTGAGAGTAAAGATAAAAAGAAACTATTCTTAGATTGTAGAAACACTGTAAACAATGATGAACCCAACAGTTTCATTCACGCAGTGTCATTTTATATTTGTAACAGATGTTCTTTTAGTGGATTGACTGCCAGTGGTGGTTTCAGTAAGATTGCAAGTGAAGAAAGATTCACCGAAAACATTGCACAAGATCTTATTGATTATTCTATTTTAATTAAAAATTGGACAATAACTGACTGGGACTATTCCAGAATGATGGAAGACGCAGATGAAAAAACATTTGTATATCTAGATCCACCATATGATATCAAAGACTCATTGTATGGCAACAAGGGCAAGATGCACAAAGGGTTTGATCATGATAGATTTGCAAAGGTGTGTAAAGAATCTAAACTACATCAACTGATATCTTATAATGCTGATGAGAAAGTAAGAGAGAGATTTGATGGTTGGAATATGAATGCGTTTTCTCACACGTATTCGATGCAGTCCGTAGGTGACTATGCAGAAGAACAGAAGAAGCGAAAAGAATTGGTAATGTGGAACTATGGTATCACTAACTATTTTTAAAAGTATATTCGACAACAAAACACATAGGCGACTTGACTTGGAAGACTTTGATCAGTTCGAGTCTTTATTGTACAAGATGTCAGAGGTGGACAAGAAGTCTAAGGACGAAGCACAGTTGATCTGTCCTGCAACCTATGAGAAAGATAAGACTCGTGCCAATGCCAATGTGCAAGAGTGGGTTGGATGGGCGGCAGTTGATGTCGATGACTTTGAATGTGAGGGTGATCTCCAGACTGAGTTGATGTCTAGGTTTGGTCATTATCGGTGGGTATGCTATAGCACTGCAAGCAGTAAGGAAGAGTTACCAAAATTCAGACTGGTGTTCCCACTCAGAGAAAATGTTCCTGCAGATAAGATCAAGCACTTCTGGTATGCACTGCAATCTGAACTGGGAGATCTTGGTGATAAGCAGACTAAAGATCTTTCGAGAATGTATTACATCCCTGCCAAGTATGATGGTGCATATAATTTTATATTCAGCAATCGTGATGCACAACCAATAGATCCAAGTGAACTGATGGTGAAGTGGGAGTACTTTACTAAGTCCACTCTTGAAGATTTCTTTTCTGATAGTTTCAATCAAAAGATACTTCAAAGAATAAAGGACGAACTGACTAATGATAATATACATTGGACATCCTACAGGGATTGTCCATTCTTTCCAAAACAACTAGCAACAGAATACAAAATGATTACTAACACAGGTTGGTATCACAAGATGTATCAGATCATGGTTGCTATTGCAGGAAATGCGACAAAGAAGAAGTACCCGATATCGTCTGAAGAAATCTCTACGATGTGTCGGGAGTTTGATATGGAAACTGGTAATTGGTATGAAAACCGTCCTCTAGATAAAGAGGCAGACCGAGCACTAGAATATGTTTATAGGAATAGAAGATATGAGTAAGAAACACGATTACAATGAAGAAATGCAGGATCTGATATTCACCTCTGCAGGTGACTTTATGGGATTGCAGGAAGATGAAGAAGAGCATAACTACTGCACAACAAAAGGTTTAGGTTGGGCATTCCTTATCATTGCATTGTTTATGCTAGGCGTTCCTATAATAATGCTTATGATTATGGTGGGACTAGATGAGTATGCAAGATACTGCAATCTAAACATCATGCCATGTTTTACAAACACAATTAACTTTTTGAGAGAGGTATTGAACTAATGAACCCTAGAGAATCTGCCCAGATAGAAGCAGAAAAAACTTTTGAAGCATTNATGCTTTGGACGAAGCGAGTTGTATATATAACTATATTCTTCTTAATTGTTGTCGTAGTAGGATGCAACAGTGGAGTAGAAACAGGATCTAATGCAACAGGTTCAAAATATAATGGCGAGGCATATGATCCTAGCAATCTTAATATAAAGGATAAGTAGATGAGTAAGAAAGTAACGCCTATAGGGTGGGGGAGAACTATTTTAGGTGCAAGGGATGCATGGAAAAGTATAATGACTATAAAGAATTCTCCACTCCGTGGTTTACCACCCCAGTTAGGGTTGATGGTATTTTCAATATTAGCAGTGATGTGGAGTGGCATCTTTGCGGCAATAATAAATAATCCATATGCATTTGGTATATCTGCAGGTGGACATCTATTAGTTGTCTTTGGTATTTTCATTACTGCAATAGTATATGATAGTGCAGAAAAATATAGCGCACCACAGAACTATAACTCACGAGGCGTAGGTGGTGAGCACGAGTAATGGTATGGGCATACTTTATACTAGTATATGGTTATCCTATAATGATGATTGTTATGGCAGTTTACTTTCATAGGAAATTTAAATGAAATGGTTTGTAGTAATAATTTTTAACACACTAGCAGGTGACATCTTTGTGTTCAACCAACCTTCGTTTGATACGAGGGAAGAATGCATGATTACTTTAGTCCAGTCTAGGGATGCAATCCTGCAGAAACTCATACTTGAGTATGGAGAACCTATGCCCATAGAGGCAGTGAATTGTGTGCGCGAAGATGTAATTGAGAAAGTAATAAAAGATGAAGTGGTTGATATTAGTTTTACTAACGAAGGGTGAACCTTTCACAATACCAATGCAAGAGTTCGAACACGAAGATGCTTGCTTTGAGTATGTAACTACCAAAGAAAATTATCCAACAATCGCGGTAGAGGTTATTGCAATNGCAGGGTTCAATGATCCTATAGTAAATATAATATGTACGCCAGAGAACAGAGTAAAGGAATATTTGAATGTGGGTTCTAGTATGGTTAGCACTTGAAGCAAATCAAGAAGTGGATTATTATCACATAGGTACATATGACACAGACAAGGAATGTCAGGTATCTTTGAAGGAAGCGTCAGTATTGATAACAAGCAACAATCAAGCACTGAGTTGTTTTTATGTCGGAGAGGATGCTGATGGATAAGTGGAATATTGCCATAGTAGGTCATGGATATGTTGGTAAGGCAGTAGAATACGGATTCAACACAAACGAAGTAAACACATATATCATAGATCCAATATACAACAAAGGCATTGACACTATCAAAGATGTAAAGATAGATGTTGCCTTTGTTTGTGTTCCAACTCCATTTGGATCTGATGGAGAGATAGACTCGTCCATCGTAGAAGAAGTTGTCGGTCAACTCAAACCAAAGAACTGTGTCATTGCTATCAAGTCTACAGTGACTCCAGACATAGTAACTAAATTACATGAGGACAACGATAGAGTTGTTTACAACCCTGAGTTCCTCACAGAACAAAATGCCCTAGATGATTTTGTAAATCCACCCATGCACATATTTGGTGGAGACAAGTCCTACTGTAAATGGTTGCATACATTCTACCTCGATCATAGTAGATGTAAGGATAGAACAACCAGATCTTATTACATGACACCTGCAGAAGCATCGTTTGTCAAATATGGAATAAATTCTTTTTTAGCATCAAAGGTATTGTGGTTCAATCAATTTTCAGATATCTGTGATAAATACAACGTAAGGTACAACACTGTAATCAATGCCATGATAACAGATCAACGCATAGGTAGCAGTCATGTACAAGTGCCAGGATCTGATGGCAGGAAAGGATACGGTGGTGCTTGCTTTCCAAAAGATACAAATGCATTCTCTAGATTTGCTGAAGGTGACTTCTCACTACTTGATCTAATCATCAAGGAGAACAATAAGTATCGTTCTAATTATAACTTAGACGATAGAGAAAAAGAACAAAATGTTGTTTACATTAATAACAAAATGTGATATACTATATTTAAAGTCGGAGATATAAATGGCAACAATTGGTATTACTGGTATGGGTGGATTCATTGGTTTCCATCTAGCAAAAAAACTTCACGATGAAGGTCATGAAGTATGCGGATTCGATAGTTATAATGATTACTATGATCCTATACTAAAAGCAAACAGATCAGAAAATCTCAGGGCAAACTGTGGAATAGAAACGCAGAATGTAGATCTCAAAGATAGAAAAGAACTTGATCTGTGGATGAAGAAAAGATACCCAGATGTTATCATACACCTTGCCGCATACGCAGGTGTAAGAAACTCTATGGATTGTCCAGATGATTATATTCAGAATAATGTTGTCGGTACACATAATCTAATCGAGTCCTGCAAGAAGTACGACATAGACAAAGTTGTATTTGCTTCCACGTCTTGTGTTATGGCAGGTAATGAGTTACCATGGAAGGAAGACGAGAAAGTCGGGTATCCTCTCAATCCATATGGATACACAAAGTTGTGTAACGAATCTCAGTTCATAGCAAGTGCAATACCGACTACCATTGGATTACGTTTCTTCACAGTATATGGTGAGTGGGGTAGACCAGACATGGCACTCTTTGATTTCACCAATAAGATTATCAAGAACGAACCTATTGATCTATTCAATAATGGGGATATGATCAGAGACTTTACTTATGTCGGTGACATAGTCAACGGTGTAAACATAGTTACAGACTTGGCACTCAAGTCAGAAACAGTAAAAGATGTTTATAACATAGGTAACGGTAGACAGGTTCCTCTCATGGAGTTTGTAGAGAACATTGAGTTTCAACTACAAAGAAAAGCACAAAAGAATTTTGTCCCGAAGCATCCTGCAGATACTCAGGCAACTTGGTCAGACACGACTAAGTTACAAGCATTGGGATACAAAGCAGAGACACCTATTGAAGAGGGTGTTGAAAAATTCATAACTTGGTATAAGGGATATTACAATGTTAACTGAAAACGAACAAGAAAATATTGCCACCGCTTGGTTAGGTGATAGAAATACAATTTCAGACTTGGCAAAAAGTGTTGCAGAATATCATGGAATAACAGAAGAAGAATTGTATATACGAACAGTCAAAGGTGGAGAAGCACTGTATCATCAATACTACATGCGAGACGGTGAAGGTTTCTAATGATCACTGGACTCACTGCGTCTACATTTGACTTGCTACATGCAGGTCACATTGCAATGCTGAGAGAAGCAAAGTCGCAGTGTGATTATCTTATCTGTGCGCTACAGATAGATCCTTCATTAGATAGACCAGAGAAGAACTCTCCAGTCCAATCTATTGTAGAAAGATATTCGCAATTGTCTGCAGTCAAATATGTAGACGAGATACTGGTGTATCAGTACGAATGTGATTTGTTGGACATCATACAGATGTATCCAATAAACCTTAGAATCCTTGGAGAAGAATATCGTGACAAGGATTTTACTGGCAAGGATGAGTGCCGTAAGTTAGGCATTCAACTTTACTTCAACAAAAGAGAACATAGATTCTCATCATCTGATTTACGCAAAAGAGTAACAGAGAAAGAGGGTGGATAAATGGAACAACAAGAACGATATTACGAATCCATGTTGAAAATGAATAAGCAAGCAAACATGGAAGAAGATCTTCGAAGCACAGTAGAAGATCTAAAAACAAGAGTCAAAAACCTAGAAGAGGAAATTGCTTGGCAGAAAAAAGATTAGACTTTACAACCTTTTTATTATGTGGTATAATGTGAGACATAGGAGAAGAATATGTCAATAATGGATAAGTTAAAGAAGAATAGCAAACTTGATAATACTGCTATTCTATCAGAATCTATTTACTTCCAAGATGTGGAAATGGTATCCACAGATATTCCAATGCTAAACGTGGCACTGTCTGGTGATATTGATGGTGGTCTCACACCTGGTCTAACGATGTTAGCAGGTCCTAGTAAACACTTCAAGACATCGTTTGCATTAGTATTGGCAAGATCATATCTTGATAAGTATCCAGATTCTGTATGTTTGTTTTACGATTCTGAGTTTGGTTCTCCACAATCATACTTTGAACAGTACGGTGTGGACACCAGTCGTGTACTACATACACCAATCAAAAATGTTGAGGATCTAAAGTTTGATATCATATCACAACTAGAAGGTCTAGAAAGAAAAGATAAAGTCATTATCATTATTGACTCTATCGGCAACTTGGCATCTAAGAAAGAATTAGAGGATGCCATGAATGAGAAGTCAGTTGCTGACATGTCTCGTGCCAAAGCACTCAAAGGTTTGGGTAGAATGATAACTCCTTATCTCAAGGAATTGAACATTCCTATTGTTGCTGTAAACCATACGTATAAAGAGATTGGACTATTTCCGAAAGATGTTGTCGGTGGTGGTACTGGTCTGTATTATTCATCTGATAATATATACATTGTTGGTAGACAACAGGAGAAGAAGGGGACTGAAATTGAGGGATATAATTTTGTATTGAAAGTGGAGAAGTCTCGTTATGTCAAAGAACAGTCTAAAATACCTATCAGTGTTACTTGGGATGGCGGCATCGCTCCTTATAGCGGTCTCCTCGATGTCGCTATCGCAGGTGGTTATATCTGCTCTCCTTCTAGTGGGTGGTATAGTGTTGTTGATCGAACTGATAGAGATGTCGTACACCCCAAAGTCAGAAAAACAGAAACCATGGAAGAGTCTTTCTGGTTGCCGATTTTCGAAAGTACTGACTTTAAACAGTTTGTCCAACAGAAGTTCAGTATTGGTCGGACTAATGCTAACCAGACTGATAATGAAGATGGAGCATAAAGAAAACGACACATACCAGTTGATACCTGCAGAAGGTAATGATCAATACTGGTGTGTGCGAATACTAAAAGGTCACTTCAACGAAACAGTGATTCGTTATGGACAGATTGCTTTCAATGAAAGAGAAGAGGGCGTTATGTCTTTCAACTTTTTTATTGAGTCAACACCCGACTCAACCTTGTCGGTTGATAATGCTTTACTCCAAGAGGTAGCAGGAGATATCTTACAAAAGATCATAGAGCAATCAATAACGGATAACAGTGGCATCGTAGGTAAACACCCCGATGAAGAAAACTGGGAACCCCTAACATCTGAGGAGTAATAACTTGATTGGTATTGAGCAAGTTATCTTCAGAAATATGATCCTTGACGATGGTTACATGCGTAAAGTATTACCCTTCGTCAAGGATGAATATTTTGAAGGATTGTATAGAAAACTATACACTACATTTAAAAAGTACGTAGAAGAATATAATAGAAGTCCAACTAAAGAAGCATTCATGCTTGAGTCAAACATGACTGAACAGAACTTTTCTGTGATGCAAGATGCGTTTGATAAGTTGTACAAGGAAGAAAAAGTAGACACTGAATGGTTAGTCGATCAGACTGAGAAGTGGTGTCAAGGTAGAGCACTAGAGATTGCGATTGTAGAATCTGTCAATGTTATTGAAGGTAAGCACGATACTCTGAGTAAGGGAGCATTGCCAGATCTATTGCAGAAAGCACTCGGAGTTGCTTTCGATGTAAATGTTGGTCACGACTATATTGACAATGTCGAAGAACGTTGGGACTTCTATAACAAGCAAGAAGAAAAGATGCCGTTTGATCTTGAAATGTTCAATGCTATCACTAAGGGTGGTGTGCCAAACAAAACTCTGAACATTGCACTGGCAGGTACTGGTGTTGGTAAGAGTTTGTTTATGTGTCACGTTGCGTCTAGTGCATTGACTGATGGTAAGAATGTATTGTATATTACGATGGAAATGGCAGAAGAAAGAATTGCAGAACGTATTGACGCAAACCTACTCAACGTTCCAATAGATCAGTTGGAGTCAATGCCCAAGACTTTGTTCACAGAGAAAGTCAAAGCAATATCATCTAAAACTTCTGGACAGTTGATCATCAAAGAATATCCTACTGGATCTGCACACTCAGGACACTTCCGCGCATTGCTAGGTGAACTGAAACTGAAGAGACAATTTGAACCAGACATTATTTTTATAGATTATTTAAATATTTGTGCGTCAAGTAGAATGAAAGGAATGGGTGGTGCAATCAACTCATACAACTACATTAAAGCAATTGCTGAAGAGTTACGTGGCCTTGCAGTCGAGTTTGACGTACCGATCTTCTCTGCAACACAAACGACTCGTTCTGGTTATTCTAACTCGGATGTTGGGTTGGAAGACACGTCCGAGTCTTTTGGATTACCCGCTACCGCTGATCTCATGTTCGCTCTCATATCTACGGAAGAACTCCAACAACTAGGTCAGATCATGGTCAAACAATTGAAGAATAGATATAATGACCCAACACAAAACAAAAGATTTGTTGTTGGTGTTGATCGAAGTAAAATGAG
>JGI24820J26691_1000013_pt1 | contig 37468 bp, 41 predicted proteins | sample METZYME_5_50m_FD_26691 | JGI IMG/M metagenome (IMG submission 26691) | reverse complement strand
AATGATGTAACTAATTTTGTTTTTTTATTTCTTGCTATATCTAGTTGCTTTTTTAGAGAATCAAATCTTGTAAATCTAGCAAAAAGTATGACTACCAATCCAAAGTATAAAAGAATGTAACCAATGTATGTTAGTAATGTTCCCCAAAAATCGTGATTTACAGATAATATTGTTCCTTGTTCGTCTGGGTCAAATGAAGCTTGAAAAAATCTGTACCCTTTGTAGTTTAGGATATTATTCATGTATATTCTGTAATCAAATGTCTCATCATCAACAACAGTTACTTCGCTAGCAAAAGACGAATAACTACTATCGGTTCCGGGATACTTTTCGGCAATGAAATCATTTAACTTAATACTAAAGGGAAGATCATATACCTTAGCACCATATTTTATTGTGAAATCCATATTACCAACAGAAAATGTCTTAAATGCGTTATTTGTTCCTTTACCACCAATAACCCGTACAACCTTAGACTCAACTGGTGTTGAAATCATTAGTTCAAGACCATCTTGATCAGATTTTAATAGCTCCGATTTCTTGACTATGTCAAAGACACCTTTTACAACTGGCTTAGGAAAAACAAGTTGTTGATTATTAATAATATATCTTGCCCTCAAGTTTAATGGTTCGTTAGAATCCCTGGAAAGAAAACCTTGCGTCATTGATGCCATAACCATATATTCTCCCTCATAAGGAGAATTGATAAATAAGTCATAATTCTCATCAAAAGTAATGTTAACAGCACCCTCGACATAGTTATTTAAAGTGTAGAGCGTGCCATGAATATTTTCTGTGGAGCCCTCCTTCAGAAAATGATTGTGCGGCATTCCTCCTGCTGATTCAACTATTTTCAAATAATATTCACCATTCTCGTCGAAAACTATATCTTCCTCGGCGCCATTTATAAATTCAGTTAATTTAATCGAGATAGGCATATCTGCGTATTGGGCTTTGAAGCTAAATTTGTTTTCCAATCTTGGTGAAAAGTCAACCGGTCTTTCGGTATACCATCTCTGAGGTAAACCGTTAATCTCATAATCGCCGTCAATGTAAACTGTTAAATATGTTTCTTCAGACAAAAAAGAGTTTTCAGTAGCTCCCTCTCGGATACTCATGACACCCTCAAAACTTATATACCTGGTAACAAAAGCACCTAGTAGAATAAATATCCATGATAAGTGAAGCAATAATACTGGCCATTTTCTTTTGTTTAAGAGGTTGTACTTAAATATATTTCCTATGAAATTTATCACGAAGAGCAGCATTATCGCCTCAAACCACCAGGCATTATAAATAAGATTTCTAGTAAGAGGTGTTGGTGATGTTTCTTCCCCAGCGTCCATAAAAGTTCCAATAGCCATGGCAACTGCAAAAACAACAAATAAAACACCTGTTAGTCTATTGGAAAATAATATTTTTTTTACAGTATTCATTCGAATTTTTATGGGCTACAAATTTAATACCATTTTGGCTTATTTTATACCTAATTATATTTTTTATTTTGTAAATTCTAACCAATCATTGAGAGCATGATAAAAGTTACGGTAATAGGTTCGGGTAATGTAGGATTTCATTTAGTGAATTTATTTTATAATTCGAAAAAAATTCATCTCAATGAGTGGTATTCTCGCTCCATTAAATTTGATCCGCGTGTTAAAGTAATTAACCAAATTCAAAAATTAGCTGAATCTGATATTTTCATAATTTGTGTCAATGATGAATCCATTTCCGAGATTAGTGATAAAATTGATTTTGAAGGAAAATTAGTTGTTCATACATCTGGTAGTACACCTTATGAGGTTATTAATAAAAAAAATAGAAGAGGTGTCTTTTACCCTCTTCAAACTTTTTCCAAATCTCTGGATCTAGACTATTCTGAAATACCATTTTGTGTAGAAGCTGAAAATGAAGATGATCTAAAAGAGCTCAAAAACCTTTCAGAAATTAACGGTTGTAAATTTTATGAAATTGGATATGAGGAGAGAAAAACTTTACATCTTGCAGCGATTATTTCGAACAACTTCACAAACTTTTTATTTGGAATTTCTAAAGAATTGATTGAATCAAAGAATTTAAATTTTGACATTTTAAAACCCTTAATTAGGGAAACGGTTAATAAAATTCATAAATTAGACCCTGTTAAGGCTCAGACTGGACCAGCTCGAAGAAATGATAATAATATTATAAAAATGCATGAGGAAATGTTGAAGAATGATGATATTAAAACACTTTATAAGACTATTAGTCAAATGATAAATGAAAAATATGGAAATTAATTACAAGCAGAAATTAGCAGAAATAAATGCATTTGTTTTTGATGTAGATGGTGTACTTACTGACGGTAGTCTTCTAATTAGTGATTCTGGTGAGCTATTGAGAACAATGAATGTCAAAGATGGCTTTGCCATGAAATATGCGATAGACAATGGATATAAAATTGGAATTATTTCAGGCGGGTCTAATGAATCTGTGAGAAAAAGACTAAGCGGACTGGGAATTGATGAAATTCACCTAAAATCATATGATAAAATAGTTCCATTTAATAATTTTTTGGAGAAAAATAAATTTGACAAAAGAAATGTTCTGGTTATGGGTGATGACCTCCCTGATATTCCTATTATCAAGCTTGCGGGAGTTGGTTGTTGCCCTCAAGATGCTGTTCCAGAAGTGAAAGCTGTTTGTGACTATGTATCACAAAATAACGGAGGTAAAGGATGTGTGAGAGATGTAATTGAGCAAGTAATGAAGATTCAAAATAAATGGATTTAAAAAATATTAAATGGAATAAAGAATATTCCATCCTGCTTTTTATCAACTTTATCTACTTTTTAATTTTCCTTTTTATCACAAACAACTATTAATTATGCATAACTTAGATTGGTTTGTGTTAATTTTCACTTTGATAATCATTGTTGTTTATGGTACTTGGAAAACAAGGGGTGCAAAAACTGCTAATGAGTATATTAAGGCAGGTAATGAAGCTAAGTGGTGGACTATTGGTCTTTCCGTTATGGCGACACAAGCTAGTGCTATAACCTTTTTATCAACTCCTGGCCAAGCTTATAATGACGGACTAGGATTTGTTCAATTTTACTTTGGACTACCTATTGCTATAGTTTTGGTTTGTACGATATTTATCCCTGTTTATCACAAATTAAAGGTATATACTGCATATGAGTTTTTGGAGAGTCGATTTGATTTAAAAACGAGGTCTTTAACTGCTCTGCTTTTTTTGATTCAAAGAAGCTTATCTGCTAGCATCACGATCTTTGCCCCTGCAATAATTTTATCGACGGTCCTAGGTTGGGACTTAATAACTACAAATATTATTATAGGAACATTAGTGATTATTTACACAGTTACAGGTGGCACAAAAGCGGTTAACTTCACTCAAAAATACCAGATGGGTATAATTCTAATCGGACTTGTGATTGTTCTTTTTACAATTTTCAACCTTCTTCCAGATGATATTGATTTTAATAATGCTGTAAAAATTGCCTCAGCGAATTCAAAAATGGATGTTTTAAATTTTTCATTCGATTTGGATAATAGGTACACGGTTTGGAGTGGAATAATCGGAGGAACCTTTTTAATGATGTCATATTTTGGTACTGACCAGAGTCAGGTTCAAAGGTATCTTTCAGGAAAATCTTTGAAAGAAATGCAGCTGGGTATGATCTTTAACGGAATATTCAAGATTCCAATGCAGTTCTTTATTCTTTTTATAGGCGTTATGGTATTTGTTTTTTATCAATTTAACCCATCTCCATTAAATTTTAATCCTCAAGGGAAAATAATAATTTCAAATACCAATTATGAGAATGAGTACATTCAATTAGAAGAAAATTTAGAAAATAACTTTAAAGAAAAAACATATATTTTAAATGATGTTCTGTCCCAAGATAAAATGGTTGTTAAAGGAAAAATTGACAAACTAAATTTTGAAGAAAAAAAAATAAGAGATAGAGCTAAATTATTAATAGAAAAAGCAGCTAAAGAAAAGAATGAAAAAGTAGAAACTAATGATAAGGACTACGTATTTATTAATTTTATTCTTGACAACCTGCCTAAAGGCCTTATAGGTTTGCTACTGGCAGTAATTATAAGTGCTGCGATGTCCTCAACGTCTAGTGAAATAAACGCACTTGCAACCACCACTTCAATTGATGTACTAAAGAGAAATTTTAGTTATGTAGACGATAACAATATTGTTTATTTCACAAAACTAATGACATTATTTTGGGGTATGTGTGCAATTGGAATCGCTTGTGTGGCTTATCTTGCAGATAATCTTATTCAGCTCGTGAATATCATAGGTTCAATATTCTATGGAAATGTCCTAGGAATTTTCTTAATTGCATTTTTCATAAAAACACTAAAATCAAATGCTGTGTTCGCCGGAGCTATTATAACCCAAGCTGTTATAATAATAGCTTGGTTTTACGATTGGATGCCATTTCTTTGGCTTAATGTCTTTGGTTGCGGTTTAGTAATAATGATATCTTTTTTGATTCACTTGTTTTTTAAAATCTTTAGAGTTTCTTAGACCATTCAGCTATGGACTCTTTATTCATTTTTACATAACTCATATTATCCGATGCTACAGCGTCATCTAGTGATTTTTTAGCTGCATTAATAGCATCCGAGAATTTATTATTGGCTGCCATTAACAAAGATTGCTGTCTGTAGTGATAGAATCTAGGGTTTTCAAACATTTCTATTGCCTTATTCATCCAGGATAATGCTAAATCTAACTTTATATTCTCCTGTCTGTAAAAGACCGCTGCTGCATAATAATCTGAAGCTTTCGGATTATTGGATAAAACATCGTTAATATTCATTTCAACCATTGATCTTGTAGGCACATTAATCCTTACATCAATTGAAGTATATTCCCAGGAGAGACTCATATTTACATCATTGTTAGATAAATCATCAAAAGAAATTGAAAATGATTCCACAGGTTGATTGATTTTATTAATTTGGTANGTTGAGCTAAAAACTATTTTATCATCAGACCAGTCCCTNGGNACTCCCCACAGGTCGACATCAGAATATAACATTAAAACCCAATNATTTTTAGAAGGTATTGAAAAAACGGAATATGTTCCTGACTTAATCGGTTTTCCGTCAATCATTACGTCTGTAGAAAAACTAATTTTAGTGCTACTATCTGCGCCAGTTCTCCAAATTTTTCCATAAGGAACTAAATTTCCAAAAATATCTCTTCCTCTCATTGAGGGCCTACTGTATTTAACTGCTATTTCTGTCAAACCTACCATTTGTTTTATCTCGGTAGCTGGGCTAAATCTAGGTGTGTTAATCTGAGAAAAACCTAAATAACCAACAAATAATAATATTGTAAAAATAAATGCTCTCATGTTTCTAAATAATTTTTATATTCGATTTAAGTTTTCAAATTTAACGAATTAATTATGAATAAATATATTATAGAGTTTCTCGGGACATTATTTCTTGTATTAATAATCGGTTTAAGCCAAAATCCAATAGCTATTGGACTAGGTCTTGCAGTATTGGTATACATGGGTGCACATATTTCTGGAGCGCACTACAACCCTGCCGTCAGCCTTTCAATGTTAATAAATAAACAAATTCAATTGAAGGAGTTTTCATTTTATGTCGCAAGTCAACTTTTAGGCTCCGTTGTTGCTACATACTTCGTTGTATTACTTGGAAATGACGATTTTAATGTTGTTTCAAATACAAGTGATATTTCTAGCTTCTTTTTAGCTGAAATTTTATTTACTTTTTTACTTGTTTTTGTTATTCTAAATGTTGCACTCAATAAAAATCTGAAGGGAAACCAGTTTTATGGACTTGCCATCGGCCTAACAGTTACTGCTGGGGCATTTTCTGTTGGTGATATTTCTGGTGCTGTATTTAATCCCGCTGTTAGCTTTGGTCCTTCATTTTTCAGTTTTATTGATCCGCAAGTGGTCGGCAATGATATATCATCAAGCGATTTCTTTTTATATTATTTAATTTCTGGAATAATTGGTTCAGTTGTTGCATCTTATTTGTACAAAAAAGTATACAGTTAATGCATTACAGTGAAGAGGATATTGAAAACCTTGAAAAAGTATTTAGAATTAACCTAATTAACTCATGTTCTGGATACAAATCTGCAAATTTAATCGGCTCTACATCTAAAACCGGAATTAATAATTTAGCAATATTCAGCTCAATTACACATCTCGGTTCTAACCCACCCTTATTAGGTTTTTTCCTAAGGCCAACTGAAATTGTTCCAAGACACACCTACTTAAATATTAAGGACAATCCGTATTATACCATTAATTCTGTGCAATCTGAATTCGTCGATAAAGCACATCACACATCGGCTAAATATGATAGAGAGGTTTCCGAATTTGACATTACAAAAATAGAACCTGAGTATATCAACAATTTCCCCGCTCCATTCGTAAAATCCTCCTCTGTAAAGATTGGAATGAAGTTTGTAGAAGAGATAAAAATTAATTACAATAAGTCAAGATTAATTGTGGGTAAAATTGTAGAATTAAATATTGATGATCACCTGATTTCTGGTGATGGGTTTATTAATCTTAGTGATGCGGAAGTAGCAACTATTAGTGGTTGTGATGGTTATTCATTTCCGGTATCAAATTCAAGAAAAGGATATCAGAAACCTCAAAAGAGTTGAAGAAAACATTTTTACCTGAAAAAACATGTCCTGTGTGTAATTTCCCTTTCAAATGGAGAAAAAAATGGAAAAGAGACTGGGAAAACGTGATTTATTGTAGTAAGAAATGCAGTAAAATTGGAAGAGGTAAACTTAATATTTCCTAATCAACTTTTTGAAGACTCCCCTTTGTTCAAAAATAATGTTAAGACATACATTATTGAGGAGTTTCTTTTTTTTAGACATTATAAGTTCCACAAAAAAAAGATTTTTTTTCATCGTGTTAGCATGAAAAAATATGTTGATCATTGCAAAAATTATTTTGATGAAATTGAATATGTAGACTCCACAGATAAAACTTCTGATGTTAGAGTTTTATTAGACTTACTTTTATCCAAAGAGGTAAAGAAGATTAATTATATAGACCCATGTGACTACTGGTTAAATAAAAGAATTAAGCGTTTAAATGATTCGGTAGTTTTGAATTGTATAGAATCTCCACAATTTTTAAATTCCACAGATGAAAATTTGACTTTTTTTAACCCAGATAAAAAAAAATATTTTCAAACTAGCTTTTATAAGCTACAAAGAAAAAAAATGAATATTTTAATGGATGATGATGATAATCCTATAGGAGGTAAATGGACATATGACGATGAAAACAGAAAAAAATATCCTAAAAATAAAATACCACCCTCAATTAAATACCCAAAAGCAGACTCTGATTTCCACAAAGAAGCAAAATTTTATGTTGAATCTAATTATCCAATTAATTATGGGAAACTTGATTCAGAAATTAAATATCCAACAGATTACCCAACTGCTAAAAGTTGGTTAAGCGATTTTTTAGAACAAAGATTTCTTGAATTTGGAGATTATGAAGATGCAATTGTTCAGCATGAATCTATATTAAACCACAGTCTTCTTTCTCCACTTATAAACTGTGGATTATTAACCCCATTATTTGTAATTAATAAATTGAACGAATATGCATCCAAAAAAAATATAACTATTAACTCTTATGAAGGTATCATTAGACAAATTATTGGTTGGAGGGAATTTATTAGGGGAATTTATATCGCTAAGGGAAGTATTGAAAGAACTAAAAACTATTGGGGATTTACGAAAAAAATGCCAGATTCCTTTTATTCAGCTACTACCAATATAGAACCTGTTGATGACTGTATTAATAAACTAAATCAACATGCTTACCTACACCATATTGAAAGACTAATGGTTATCGGAAATTTTATGTTCTTGTGTGAAATTAATCCCGATGAAGTATATAAATGGTTTATGGAGCTGTTTATAGATTCATATGATTGGGTAATGGTACCTAATGTCTACGGCATGAGTCAATTCGCAGATGGTGGATTAATGTCAACAAAACCATACATAAGTAGTAGTAATTACATAATGAAAATGAGTAACTACAAAAAGGGAGATTGGCAAAAAATATGGGATGGTCTATATTGGAGGTTTATATATAAAAACCAATCTTTTTTTAAATCTAATCCCAGACTATCCATGATGGTAAGGACATTGAATAAAATGGACAAGGAAAAACTTGAAAACCATCTTCAAGTTTCTGAAACATTTTTATCAAAGCTAAAATGATATACAATTCAACATATAGTGATTTAGAAAAAGAAATTGAAACCAACAGTCTTGTTGGAAAAAAATATAATCTATTAAAATCAATAAGGCTTGGAGGAATTGGATCAAAAAGACTAATTGTCGACGAATTAGGTTCTAAGCTCAAGGATCTGATTAAACAAAAGAGTGATATCATATATTCGAATATCGAGTTAAGAAATAAGGGAATTATTGTATACATCGTAGATAGACAAAAAAGGTATACATGGGTAATTCCATTTTATAAATTAGTCATCTATAAAACACCTTCTTTTTCAATTCACTCAGAAGGAACTTTTATTAGATATAGTAATAAATTGAACCACAAAGAGAATTTGGTTTTCTTTAAAAAATTACTTGAGCATAAATTCAACTACAATAAACACAGTAATCAGATATAAATTGAAAAATTTAAATGGCACAGATATTGATAGAATCATTCAAATGGCTTGGGAAGATAGAACAACTTTTGATGCTATTTTAAAAACATTTGGTTTAACCGAGTCTGAGGTTATCACATTAATGAGACGAAACCTTAGGCCTTCTAGCTTTAGGCTTTGGCGAAAAAGAGTTAGCGGAAGAAAAACTAAGCATTTAGCTAAAAGAAATTTTCAGCTAGGTAGATTTAAATGCTCAAGACAAGGAAACATAAACCAAAATAAAATAACTAAAAGAAATGGAAGTAAAAGATTCTGAAATAATTGACAAGGCAATTGAGTTTGAAAACAGAAAGCATGTCTACAAAAGTACAAATGAAAAAATAGTTGCCTCTAGAGAAGTCAAAAGTTTGATTCTTGAGTTAAATGAAATTTATAAAGAAAACAAAGACTCTGATATAATGGAGATGATGAAAAGACTCACAGTCATCAAAAGAAAAGTAGAAAAAAGACTCAAAGGAAGACCTGATTCATAATGAAAAATATATTAATAATAGGTGGTACCAAAGGAATTGGCAAGTCAATAGTAGATGAACTTGTGGATGAAAATAAAATAACTTGTTTTAGCAGAAATAAGTCTGATTTTAATCACAAAAACTACACTCATCTTGAGTTTGATGCCCTGTCTGATGAATACCCAGATATGAATGATTTAGACTGTCTAATTTATTGCCCAGGAAGTATTAATCTAAAACCCATATCAACTTTAACAATTGATGATTTCAGAAATGATTTCGAAATAAATGTCATTGGTGCAGTTAGGGCAATAAAAAAGTATTTACCATTATTAAAGAAATCTNNTTCTGCATCGATACTACTATTCAGCACCGTTGCTACAAAACTTGGAATGCCTTATCATGCCTCTGTTTCTGTGGCAAAGTCAGGTGTGGATGGTTTAGTTAAAACATTAGGATCTGAATTAGCTCCAAAGGTTAGAATCAACGCAATTGCCCCAACCATAACAAACACTGATTTAGCCTCCAAGATATTAAGAAATGAAAAGGTTGTTGAAAATATGATAGAAAGACATCCACTAAAAAAAATACTCTCATCTGATGAAGTTGCAAAGATGGCTTCTTTTCTTACCTCAGAAGATGCTTCATCAATTTCTGGTCAGATTTTTAATATGGATGCAGGATTAGTAACATTTAAAAGCTAATAATTATGTTAAAGACAATTAAAATAATATTAGTTCTAATGTTTTCCCTGTTTAACAGTGATTTCAACATAAAAACATCTAAAAAAGCGCCTATGTCTATTTATGATATATCAATAAATAATATTGAAGGAAATGAAATATCACTGAGTGATTACAAGGGTAAGTATATTTTATTTGTAAATGTTGCATCAAACTGTGGATTTACAAGGCAATATAAAGATCTACAACAGCTATATGACCAAAACTCCGATAAATTAGTTGTAATAGGGGTACCATGTAATCAGTTTGGTGCACAAGAACCTGGAAGTGAAGAGCAAATTTCGATATTTTGTTCAGAGAAATACAATGTTTCTTTTCCAATGACAGAAAAGACCTATGTCAGAGGGTCTAACCAGCATCCTCTTTACAAATGGCTAACTTCAAAAGAGTTAAATGGGAGAAAAGATTCGAGCGTCAAGTGGAATTTTCAAAAATATTTAGTCGACAAGGATGGAAATTTAATCGACTATTGGTATTCATTAACAAGTCCTATGAGTTCTAAAATTACGAACTACATTAAATGAAAATTTTTAGATTAGAGAAATCTATCAACTTACCGATTACAATTGAAGAGTGCTGGCAGTTTTTTAGTTCCCCAAAAAATTTAAAAGTGATAACCCCAGCTTATATGGGATTTAACATTATTGATGTTGAAGAAACTAGTATGTATCCCGGTCAGATTATAAAATATAATGTAACTCCATTATTTGGTATAAATATGAAATGGGTAACTGAAATTTCTCACGCTGAAAAAAATAAATTTTTTGTTGATGAACAAAGGTTTGGTCCATACAAGTTTTGGCATCATAAACACATATTTAAAGTCATTGATGGAGGAGTTAAAGTAATTGATATATTGGACTATGCTCTTCCTTTTGGATTTTTAGGTGTATTATTTCATCCTTATTTGATTAAACCTAAGCTTGATGAAATTTTTAATTACAGAGAAAAAAAATTAATTGAAATCTTTGGAAAATTATAATGGAAGAGATTAATATTTTTTGGTTTAGAAGAGATTTAAGATTATATGACAATTCTGGATTATCAGCTGCAACTAGCGATAAACTCAAGGTGTTGCCGATTTTTATTTTTGATACATCAATAACAAACAAGCTTCCAGAAAATGACAGAAGAATCAACTTTATTTATGACAACTTAGTTGAAATGGATTCCGAATTAAAAAAGAAGTATAATTCATCCTTAAATATTTTTAAAGGAAAACCGATTGAGATATTCAAAGAATTAACCGGTAACTATAAAATAAACTCTGTTTACACCAATAATGATTATGAGCCTTATGCTTTTTCTAGGGATAGCTCGATTAAAAAATTATTGGAAAGTAAAAAAATTCAATTTAAATCCTATAAAGATCACGTAGTATTTGAAAAAAATGAAGTTGTCAAAGACGATGGTAATCCATATGTTGTATTCACTCCATACATGAGAAAGTGGAAAACCAATCTGAACGAAGATCTAACTAATTTGGAAGAAAAAAAAGTCCTAAATAATTTTTATACAAAAACTATTTCCGGGTTATTAGATTTGAATAACTATGGTTTTATTGAAAATGATAAAAAAATTGAATCTTTCAAATTAAACAGTGAAATTGTTACGAAATATGCTGAAACAAGAAACTTCCCCTCAATAAACTCAACATCTAAACTAGGTCCTTATCTTAGGTTTGGGACAGTAAGTGTTAGAAAAATTGTTACAGGGCTACTAAAGTTTAAGGATCAAACCTTTCTAAATGAAATAATTTGGAGAGAATTTTTTATGCAAATATTATTTCATTTTCCACACACCTCAACAAAGAGCTTTAAGCCTAAATATGATAAGATAGTCTGGCTAGACGATCCAAAATCTTTTGATGCATGGAAAAATGGAGAAACCGGTTTTCCNCTAGTTGATGCAGGAATGAAAGAACTGAATAAAACAGGCTTTATGCACAACAGAGTCAGNATGATTACTNCAAGTTTTCTTTGTAAACATCTATTAATTGATTGGAGATTAGGTGAAAAATACTTTGCTCTAAAGTTAAATGATTATGAAATGGCCAGTAATGTCGGAAATTGGCAATGGGCAAGTGGTTCAGGGGTTGATGCAGCGCCATATTTTAGAATATTTAACCCACACACTCAAATAGTAAAATTTGATAAAAATAGAGATTACATAAATAAGTGGCTGAATACTGACTCTAATGATTATCCTAATGAGATAATCGATCACAAAATTGCTAGAAAAAGATGTTTGGAAACATATAAGAAGTATTTAGACTAAAATTATTATATTTAGTCAAATCCTTACTTATGAAGCAATTTCTATTTATTTTATTGACCATTTTATTTAGCTCCTTGGTTTATTCACAAAAGATGGATAAAACGAAGCAAGAAATCATTTTATCAGTTGAAAATCACAAGGATGAAATTTTATCAATAAGTGATAAAATATGGGAATTAGCTGAAATTTCTTTTCAGGAATTTGAATCTTCAAAACTTCTTTCTGATTATGCTGAAAAAAATGGATTTTACGTAGAAAGAGGTGTTGCAGGTATGCCAACCGCATTTGTNGCAACATATGGGACTGGAAAACCAATAATTAGTGTATTGGGTGAATTTGACGCACTTCCAGGTCTTTCTCAAGACACCAGTCCAATCAAAAAACCATTAATCGAAGGTGGAAATGGTCATGGTTGTGGACATAATATGTTCGGGGCTGCGAGTCTTGCTTCTGCAATTGCTATAAAAGAGCAAATTGAAAAAGGTAATTTAGATGGTACCATAAAGTTTTACGGAACCCCATCTGAAGAGAAATTTTTTGGAAAGATTTGGATGGTAGAAGCAGGTTTATGGAACGATGTTGATGTTAATTTTAGTTGGCACCCGGCTGCTAATACCGAGGCAGATGTTCAGACATCATTAGCCCTTATTGACTTTAAAGTCGAATTTTTCGGTCAAGCTGCGCATGCATCAATGGACCCATGGAATGGTAGAAGTGCCTCCGATGCATTAGAATTATATACAACAGGTATTAATTATTATCGTGAACATGTTAAGCCCACGGTAAGAATGCATTACCATATACAAGACGGAGGTCAAGTAGTTAATGTTGTTCCAGATTACTCTAAGGTTTGGGTAAGAGTAAGAGACACTAAAAGGTCTGGAATGAAACCTGTTTATGAAAGAGTTGTAGAAATGGCTGAGGGAGCAGCTATATTAGCTAATGTTAATTATAAAGTATCGCTTATTTCTGGAATTTATGAGGTTTTAGTTAACAGAACAGGAGGAGAACTATTACAGAAAAATTTAGAGCTATTGGGACCAATTGAATACACTAAAGAAGAAATAAAATTTGCAAAAGACATACAAGCTTCAACTGGTAAACCCGAATTAGGAATTGACGGAACAATCAAGCCTCTTAGAGAGACTTTAGAAAATCCTGGTGGTGGTTCTACAGATGTGGGAGATGTAAGTTGGAATGTACCCAACATTAATCTAGGTGTTACTACTGCACCTATCGATACTCCTTGGCATTCATGGGCTGTAGTAGCTTGTGGTGGAATGAGCATTGGTCATAAAGGCACAATCTATGCAGCAAAAGCGATGGCAATTACAATGTCTGATTTATACAGAAACGATAAGCTCATCAGAGACATTACCAAAGAATATAAGGAGAGGAAAGGGAGTGAAGTATACGAAGCAATGATAGATGGGCCTGCTCCAATTAATCAAAATTAAATTCTTTCAATTGATGCACCTAAAGACCTTAAGCGAGTATCAATACTTTCATAACCTCTATCAATCTGTTCAATATTTTGAATAACGGACTCACCTTTTGCAGAAAGTGCAGCAATAAGTAGTGAAATTCCAGCTCTAATATCTGGTGAGCTCATCGTCGTTGCTTTTAAGGAAGATTTGAAATCATGACCTATAACAGTGGCTCGATGGGGGTCACACAAAATTATCTTGGCTCCCATATCTATTAATTTATCTACAAAGAATAATCTACTTTCAAACATTTTTTGATGAATGAGAACACTTCCTCTTGCCTGAGTAGCAACTACAAGTATTATACTTAGCAAATCCGGGCTAAAACCAGGCCATGGAGCATCGGAAATTGATAATATAGAGCCGTCTATATAGTTACTTATTTCATATCCGTTTTTATGTTCTGGTATTACAATATCATCGCCTTCCCTAGTCAATAAAATTCCAAGAGATCTAAAAACATTGGGGATAATACCTAGATTATCCCAACTGACATCTTTTATTCTAATACTACTCTTTGTCATTGCAGCCAACCCAATCCAACTACCAATTTCAATCATATCTGGTAATACCGTATGATTAGAACCTCTTAAAGAATCTACCCCCTCAATAACCAGCAAATTTGAACCTATACCATCAATCTTAGCACCCATTTTACAAAGAAGTTTACATAATTGCTGAATGTAAGGTTCACATGCAGCGTTGTATATAGTCGTTCTACCCTCAGCTAGTACAGAGGCCATTAAAATATTAGCAGTACCAGTTACAGATGCTTCGTCGAGAAGTATATATGCTCCTTTTAATTTTTTTGATTCTACTCCATAGAAATAGTCTTCTTTATTGTAAGTAAATTTTGCACCAAGCTTTATTAAACCTTCAAAATGGGTGTCTAACCGTCTTCTGCCGATTTTATCTCCCCCTGGTCTTGGGATATAAGCCTTACCAAACCTTGCCAAAAGAGGACCAACTATCATAATTGAACCTCTTAGACCTTTACCATCAATCTTAAACTGATCGGACTTTAGGTAATCTAAATTGATGTCATTTGCTTTAAAAGAATAAGAATTTGATTTAAGCTTATTAACTTCAACTCCTAGGGATTTGAGCAAAGAAATAAGTTTATTTATATCAATTATATCAGGGATATTATTAATTACAACTTCATCAGAGGTTAAAAGCGTTGCACAAATAATTTGAAGAGCCTCGTTTTTTGCNCCCTGAGGTCTAACATCTCCTTTCAGTTTTTTACCACCCTTTATTCTAAAAGCTTGCATTTTACTAATACTNATTAATATCTTTTTCTGTTTTTATTATTTTTCTTAGGGAATTTTTTATTTGAAAACCTTTTTTTAGATCTTAATAGAAGAGCTGAATCCAATAACTCTTCTTTGGAATCTCGGATATCAATTTTAGTTTCTGACAGTTCATAAAGGTGATCAAATATAACCTGATCTTTGACGCTATCTTTATTCCAATTTAAGAAACATTTTTTCATGTGATTAGCAATTGTAAGGACCAAAGCTTCTTTCATTTCACCAGAATCCCATTTTACAGCCTCATCAATCATGATTTTAATATTGTTGCCATAAAATCTGTATTTAGGAAAACTTTGTGGATAACTTAAAGGCTCAGGCTTGGTATTTAATATCTCTTTCGAAGGTTTTTCGAAGGGTGAGTCAGCATCGAGTTTAAAATCTGACATGATAAATAGCTGATCCCACAATTTATGTTGAAAGTCAGGCACATCACGAAGATGTGGCTGTAGGTTACCCATTACCGAAATTATTGATTTGGCTAATTTGTTTCTTTCTTCTTTGGTTTCTCTAGAGGAAGCATAATTTATCATTTTTTGAATATGTCTTCCGTATTCAGGGATAATTAACTCTTCCCTGACTGTATTATATTCTAAATTTTCAATCAATTTTATAAATTTAACAGATTAATATGAGGCAAAATACGAAAAATAAGTGCAGGAATTATAATAAAATAATATTTTCAATCTTATCAGCAACCTTCTTATAGTTTTCAATTATTAAATCAGGATTTTTAGCGATAATTTTTACCGAAACTGATGTGTACTTATCATTTTTGGAAGTTTTTACTTTAAAATCTGCATTGGATGTTTTAAAAATATCTTTTAATATTTCAATATTCTCAGGATTAGAACTATAAATAAATTTATAAATATATTCTGAGGGCCAACTACTTGTATCATCAAGAAGTTGTTTTAGGTTCTTATAAAAATTTTTATTTTCTGTTCCCATATATTGAGAACAAATATATTGCTAATTATTTTTTCATTTTAAACATTATTGTCGAATTTTATAAAAACATTTTATGAAGATTGTAATAACAGGTGGTCCTGGTACTGGAAAGAGTTCAATTATTAAAAAATTAGATAATCAAGGGTACCATGTGTTTCATGAAACCTCAAGAGAAATTATCAAAAAATATAAAAAGCTAGGGCATGATCAGCTCTTTTTAAGTAATCCTATTAAATTTTCTGAAATTCTTCTAAAAAATAGAATACAGCAATTTAAAAAATCTGATGATATAAAATCTGATTTTAAATTCTTTGACAGAGGAATTCCAGATATCATTGCATATCTAAATTATAAAAGCATTTCATGTGATGAGAAATTTGATTTAGCGCTAAAGAAATTCAGATATGATTTGATTTTTTTAGCTGAGCCTTGGGAGGATATTTTTAGGAGAGATAATGAAAGATATGAATCTTTTGAGGAGTTAAAAATTATAAATAAATATTTAAAGAAAATATATTTTGATTATGGCGAAAAAGTTATAGTACTTCCAAAAAGTTCAGTTCAGAAAAGAGTTAAATTTATCATCAGCAAGATTAAATGAATTTCAAAAAAGTAAAAATATTATTTATGGGCACTGCTGAATTTGGTATTCCTACCTTAGAGATCCTAAACAATAACTTTGATTTAAATACAATTATTACAAATTATGATAAACCATCAGGCAGAGGTTTGAAAATTAAATTTTCTCCAGTTAAAGAATTTGCAATTAGTAATAATATTAAGTTTTTACAACCTAAAAATTTAAAGGACCAAAGTTTGGTTAACGAAATAAAATCCATAAAACCTGATTTCATTATTGTAGTTGCATTTAGAATGATACCCAAAATTATTTGGGAAATTCCAAAATATGGAACAATAAATCTTCACGCTTCATTACTTCCAAACTACCGTGGATCTGCACCCATTAATTGGGCAATAATTAATAATGAAGAATATTCGGGTGTGACTACGTTTTTTATCGACGATAAAATCGATACTGGTGATATTTTATTACAAGAAAAAATAAAGCTTGAAAAGAATATTAATGCAGGTGACTTACATGACAAATTAAAAGTTATTGGGGCTAGAACTGTTGAAAGAACAATAATAGAAATTTTAAAAAACAAGCTGGTAAAAAAGAAACAAGTGATTGAGGGAAATTATAAAACTGCTTTTAAATTGGATAAAAAGAATATTAAGATTGACTGGAATCAAGACTGCCTTTCAATTTATAATAAAATTAGAGGTTTAAGTCCATTTCCAGGTGCAAGAACTACATTAATAGATACTAATGGTGGGAATAAAAAAGTAATTTTTTACGAATCTGAATTTGAAATCTTTAACCATAATCAAAAAAACGGAAAATTACTTAAAGAAAAAGATTTAATTAAAATTACATGTAGTGATGGCTATGTACTAATAAAAAATTTGAAAATGGAAGGAAAAAAAAGAATGAATACTAGATCTTTTTTAAACGGTTTTAATATTGAAAATTATACTTCTGTAAAATGATAAAAAGTGGGGATATATTAATATCAACCCCAGACGTTTTAGGGGATTATTATTTCAATAGATCGATAATAATGTTAACCGAAGTTAATGCAGAGGAGGTTGTGGGGTTTATTATTAATAAAGAACTTGAGTATACGCTTAGTGATTTAGAGGATAAAGTTAAAAATAAGGGGATAAAAGTTTTTAGTGGTGGACCAGTTAATCAGGATAACTTATATTTTATTCACAAACATCCTGAACTTATCAATAACAGTATAAAATTTTATAATAATTTGTACTGGGGTGGCGACTTTAAAGAATGCATTAGTTTAATTAATAATATGAAAATCAACAACTCCTCTATAAAATTTTTTACTGGTTATACCGGCTGGACATATAACCAGCTGATTGAAGAAATTAATAGCGGCTCTTGGGTAGTATCAAAAAACAAAACAAGCGACCTATTTGCAAAATATACAGCGAAAATGTGGGGAGAAAATATGAAAAAAATGCAGGGAAATTTTAAAATATGGTCAAATGCACCAGATGATCCACAAAAGAATTAGGTAGAACCTAACACCATTTTTAAATCAGATATTTGATTAGTCCACAATAATTTTGATTCTTCAACCTCCTCCTCATCTTCAGCAAAATCAGTAACAATTAAAGATACATCTTTAGTTATTTCGTCGAACTGTATTCTTAGCTCAAAGTAGAAATCGGTTTCTTCATCCTCTTGCCACTGAAATTGAATCTTTTCATTATTAACCTTTCTGACTAATTTTGCACTTTCTTCAGAGTCACCCCAAATAAAAATAAAAATTTCCCCTCGTGAGTTTACATTATCCGCAAACCACTCAGACATTCCGGAAGGGGTAGAAATATATTGAAACAGGAGTTTTTGGGATACCTTAATTGGAAACTCCATTTCAAATTTTATTCTGTCACTCATATCGAATAATTAGATTTGTAATATATACATTTATTCTTTTTTAAAGCAAGATTTATAAAAATAATTTATGAAACATATGTTGAATCTAAAAAATTTAAATTTTATATTTGCTGCCTCTATAAATGGCGAGATAGCTCAGTTGGTCAGAGCGTCGGATTCATAACCCGGAGGTCCCGAGTTCAAATCTCGGTCTCGCTACTATTTTTGTTTCAAAAATTTTATTAATTGATTTTTTTTAAGCATTTTCTGTTTGCCTGTTTGCATATCCTTTAAATTATAAGAATTCTTCTCTTTTTCCTCATCTCCATAGAACATGACATAAGGAATTTTATTTTTGTTTGCATAGTTTAACTGCTTTTTTAAAGAGATTGAGTCTGGATAAAATTCAGAACTAATATCATTCTTTCTCATAAAATCAGTAATTTCTATCAAATCATATGAAAAATTAGGACCAAAATTTAATACCAAAACTCTTACAGAGTTAAATGAAATGGGAGGAAATAAATTTAATTCATCAATTACTAAAAATAATCTATCTAAACCAAAGCTAACACCAATACCACTCATATTTTTTAGACCAAATATCTCAGTCAAATTATCATAGCGACCTCCCCCAGCAATAGAACCTAAATTTATTGATTCAGGGGGTAAAACTTCAAAAATAACACCAGTATAATAATCTATACCTCTAGCTAAGCCAATATCAAAAATCAGATTTGATTTAAATAGATTATTTTGAGAGAAATAAGAGAATATATACTCCATTTCGGAAATCGCTTCTAAACCGATTACTGAGGATTTAAAATATGATTTAAGTTGCTCTATATTACCATTAAAGTTTTTTGACAATTCGATTATCCGAAAAATGGAATCTATTATTTTCTCTTTGAAACCACTTTGGATTAAGTTATCCCTTACAGTTTTTGTTTCGAGTTTGTCTAATTTATCCAACTGACTTATTAATACTCCAAATTTATCCATACAATTGTTTATCTCACAAATCGCAACTAATAATTTTCTGCTGTTAATCTTTATTTGACACCCCTCAATATTTAGGTCGCTAAACACTGAATCAAACAATGAAATAAAGTCTATTTCTTGCATTAATGATTTAGATCCAATTACATCAGCATCACACTGAAGAAATTCTCTAAATCTACCCTTTTGAGGACGATCAGCTCTCCAAACATTTTGAATTTGATACCTTTTAAAAGGTATAGTAATATTGTTTTGGTTTTGAACAACATATCTTGCAAATGGAACAGTCAGATCATATCGTAATGCTTTATCAATAATCTTTGGAGATAAATCTTCGTATTCAGAATCTATTTTTTCAATACCTTTAAGGAAATTCCCTGATTTTAGTATTTTAAAGATTAATCTCTCACCCTCCTGGCCATATTTACCCAATAAGGTCTCCGATCTTTCAAAACTTGGTGTTTCAATAGGATTAAATCCAAATTTTGAAAAATTATCTTTTATTATGTTAATTATATAATTTCTTTTATATAATTCGTCAGAATTAAAGTCTCTAGTACCCTTTGGTAAAATTGGCTTTTGCATAACTTATTTAAATTTAAGTTAAATTAAAAAAAAAACACCTACAGAAGCAGGTGTTTTTAATTTAGAATATTTTAATTATCTATTTTTTCTCTGGAACTACTTCGAATGGAAAGTCAAATATGACCTCACGATGAAGTCTTATCTTAGCTGTATATTTTCCAACTTGCTTAATATTATTTCCAGAAATCATAATAGATTTCTTATCAATCTCAACTCCGCTTTCTGCAAGTTCTTTCTGAACATTGATATTATTAACAGAACCAAACAATTTTACTCCCTCTCCAACTTTTGCCTTAACCTTAATTTCTAAACTGTTTATTTTTTTAGCTAACTTATTAGCGTCATCAATAATTTTTTTATCCTTGACTACTTGTTGCTTAATATTTTCTGCTAACACCTTTTTTGCAGATGGTGTTGCGAGTATAGCTGATCCATTTGGAATTAAAAAGTTTCTACCAAAGCCGTTTTTAACAGTGACAATATCATCCTTGAATCCTACTCCCTCAACATCTTTTTTTAATATAATTTCCATACCGTAAATTTTTATTTAAGTAAATCAGCAACATAAGGAAGTAAAGCCAGGTGCCTAGCTCTTTTGACAGCAACTGAAACTTTTCTTTGATATTTCAAAGAAGTCCCTGTAATTCTTCGTGGTAATAACTTACCTTGCTCATTTATGAATTTTAATAAAAAATCTGAATCTTTGTAATCCACATATTTTATTCCATATTTTTTAAATCTACAATACTTTTTTGTTGTACTGTGATCAATATTAAGAGGTGTTAAGTATCTAATCTCTCCACCTTTTTTTCCTGATGCTTCTTCTTGAATACTTGCCATAATTATGATTCTTTATTGTTAATCTTAGTTCTTCTTTTTTCTGCCCATTCAATAGCGTGCTTATCAAGTTTCACAGTAAGGTATCTCATAAATCTTTCATCTCGTCTAAATTCAATTTCTAAATCAGAAATTACAGTTGGATCAACAGTATACTCAAAAAGATGATAAAATCCACTCTTTTTATTTTGAATTGGGTAAGCTAACTTCTTAAGTCCCCAATCCTCTTTAGATACCATTTTAGCACCTTTCGATGTTAAAAATTTCTCATATTTTAGGACTGTTTCCTTTGTCTGTTCTTCAGACAAAACGGGATTAAGAATGAAAACAGTTTCGTAATGATTCATTTTACTATTTTTTAATTTAATGCGTGCAAAAATAGATAAATTTATAATCTTATGATAATTTTTATTATCAAATATTTATTATTTAATAAATTATATGTTAATCTTGGGTGGATTATAATCACCCCACAACGTATAAATAGATTAATAAGGATCAACATCAACCACTAACTGAACTGACCTAAAATCCGCAACAGACTGAAAGGCTAGAATTGATTTCTTTAGTATTTTTTTCACAGCTGACAGAGACTGATCATTAGTGATTTTTATAAGTATATTTTTTTGATACTTGTTTCTTATTCTTGAAATATAAGGAAATTCAGGGCCTAATAAGTTTTCTCTGAAATAAGGATATATCTTTTTAAAAAACCAATTTGAGGAGTTGTTTACCTTGTTTAGGCTCTTGTGCTTTATTGTAATCTTTATTAGTTTGACAAATGGAGGATAATTAAATCTTTCCCTATCAGCAATTTGTTCATCGAAAAACATTTCATAATTGCCNTCGATAATTTGATTTACAGCACTACTTTTGGAGTTATAAGTTTGGATAATAACCTCTCCCCGCTCCTTCGATCTGCCAGCCCTTCCTGAAACCTGCTGTATTAGCTGAAAGCTCCTTTCATATGATCTGAAGTCGGGAAAATTCATAGAGCTATCCAAATTTAATACGCCAACCAATTTAACGTTTTTAAAATCTAAACCTTTAGTTATCATTTGAGTACCGATTAGAACATCAAAATGATTGTTGTCAAATGAGCTAATAATATTTTTAAAATTATTTTTTGCCCTTGTTGTGTCATAATCTAATCTCGCTATTCTCATATGCGGATAGAGCTCTTTAAGCTCTAATTCAATCTGCTCAGTGCCAAATCCCTTTGATAACAAATCAGTACTGTTACATTTAAAACATGTACTATTCAGTTTTTCATAATATCCACAATAATGACATTTCAATAGCTTCTTAGAGTAGTGATAAGTTAATGTAACATCACAATTGATACACTTTGGAGAGTGACCACATGAATTACACTGCAATACAGGTGAATAACCTCTCCTATTTTGAAATAATATCACTTGTTTATTATTTGCGACAACATCCTTAATTCTTTGCAATAAAGTGTCTGAAAATAAGCCATACATCTTTCCATTTTTTACTTTANCTGCAATATTAACCAATTTGATTTCGGGAAGAGGTATATTTCCAAATCGACTATTTAGTTCAACTAATGATAATTTATTTGATGATTTTGAGTTGTAAAAACTCTCCAAAGATGGTGTTGCTGAACCTAATAATACATTTGAAGCATGAATATTTCCTAAGACTAATGCTGAATCTCGTGCATGGTATCTTGGGGATGGTTCATATTGCTTATAAGATTGTTCGTGTTCCTCATCAACAATAATTAACTTGAGCTGATTGTAAGGTAAAAATATTGATGATCTCGCTCCTATAATCAGTTGTGGCTTCTCATTTCTGATTATTTCATTCCACAGCTCAGCTCTTTGATTTATGTTAAGTCCAGAATGATATACTACAAGATTTTTGGGAAAATAAACTTTCAATCTCTCAACAAGTTGAGTTGTTAAAGCTATTTCTGGGACCAGAAATAAAATTTGATTATTTGAAATTAATAAATCATTGATTAAACTTATATAAATTTCAGTTTTTCCAGATGATGTAACTCCTTTGAGAAGAATATTTCTTTTAAGTTTAAAGTTTCTTTTAATTTCTTCTAAAGCTGTTTTTTGTTCATCAGTAAGTTCAAATTCTTTTGTTTCATTNTTAAGGTCAATCACATTTCTTTTTACTTCAATTTCATAATATTCAAAAATTTCCTTTTCAACCATTCTTTTTAAAACACCTGAATAACCAGAGCTAATTTTTTTGAAATCTGAAACTCTAACATCCTCTATCAATTCATTTTTGAGTTTATTAAAGTAATTATAGAATATAATTTGACTTTTTGCATTTTTCAAAAGAGATAGCACATTGTCTTTATCATAATTTTTAACCANCCTAACACATCTTATAAATTTGGGTTGATATTTTGAATATATTTTTTCGTCTACCCTTATCAAATCTTTTTCATTCATTGAATTAATTATCGGAAAAATATTTTTTTTGTTAAGTAATTCAGAAATATTTTTAATTGATAATTCCTTATTTAGGTTTAGTGCATCAACTATTAAATATTCTGCGTCATCTAAATTATTACTATCAATATCATTTTCATTGTTTAAACTAATGACTGTTTCACTCTGCAGAATTAAATTACTTGGGATTGAAGCCCTCATCACTTCTCCTAAAGAAGTAAAGTAATATCTGGAAATCCAGTCCCAAAATTTTAGTTGATATTCATTTACAATCGGAGAATCATCAATTATCTGAATGATTGATTTCAATTCATATTCACTTTCAAAAAAATTGTGGATGCCTACAGAAATTGAAGTATATAATTTTGACTTTCCAAATGGAACAATAATTCTCATTCCAGGTTTTATAAAATCATATTCATCCTTACTTATTAAATAAGTGAATTTTTGATTAACTGGAATTGGCAATATTACATCAACATAATAACCCATTTACATATTTAATTTTAATATGATATTTTTGAAAGTGTCAATTAATAAATTTGCAGAAAATATATCTCATGAATATTAAACTTATTTACATAAGTAAGAATAAAAGTAATAATATTGAATCATTAGTTAATAATTATGAAAAAAAAATAAACCATTTTATAAATTACCAATCAATTGGGCTAAAAAATAAAAATCAATTTTCTGAAAAAAAATTAATTCAAAAATCTGATAGTGATTTGATTTTAAAAAATATTAATACTGATGATATGGTAATCTTAATCGATGAAAATGGAAAAGAATATTCAACTAATGAATTTTCAAAATTTATTAGTAATCGAATAATGGACAGGACAAAAAATCTAATTTTTATTATAGGGGGTGCATATGGATTTTCAAATGAGTTAAAAGAACTATTTAAAATGAAAATTTCACTCTCTAAACTAACCTTTTCTCATGACATGGCCAGGTTATTTTTTTGTGAACAACTTTACAGGGCATTAACCATAGTAAATAATATTCCATATCATAACGAATGAAAAGATTAATTTTTGCAACGCATAATCCAAACAAAGTTGAGGAGGTCAGAGAGCTTCTTTCAGATTCATATGAAATTTTAGGACTAGATGACATCGGATTTACAGAGGAAATTATTGAAGACAAAAAAACAATTACGGAAAATTCAATTGCAAAGGCGAAATTCGTTAAACTTAAGACAGGATATGATTGTTTTGCTGACGATACTGGTCTTGAAGTGGATGCATTAAATGGTCAACCAGGAGTATTTTCAAAAAGATTTGCTGGACTAAGAGCAAGTTCTGATGACAACATAAATAAATTGCTGAAGTTGCTGAAGAATACCCCAAATCGTACTGCTCGCTTTAAAACTGTAATATCGCTAACGAAAGATGGTGAAATCAAAACATTTGAGGGGATTTGTAAAGGGATTATATCAAATAAAAAAATGGGAGACTATGGTTTTGGTTATGACCCCATTTTTATCCCAAAAAATAAAAAAATATCTTTTGGACAAATGAGTCTTCAAGAAAAGAATTTAATTGCTCATCGGGCAAAAGCAATCAATAAACTGGTAGATTATTTAACAAATCTTTATTAACATTAAATAAAAATTGGATCAATTAGTGCATATATTTATAACATGAAAAAAATACTAACTTTCATACTATTTTTTTTATTTACAAACTCGTTTATTCCGCAGGAAAATACTAACGTAAGTGGTACTATTTTGAACTCTAGTACAAATCTTCCTTTAGAAAATGTGAATATTGTTAATCTTAATAAAGTAATTGGAACAGCTACAAGCAAAGAAGGAAGATTTGAAATAAACGCGGCTGTTAATGACACCTTACACTTCTCTTACCTGGGATATAAATCAATAAAAGTCAGAGTAACAAATGACTGGATTAAGTTTGGAACCAATACCGTCATTGAATTAACAGAACTTGCATTGGCACTGGAAGAAGTTGTTGTTTACGAAATGAAACTAACAGGATATTTGGAGTTAGACATAAGACAAGTACCAATAAATAATAATTATAGATATAGTATCTCTGGCCTTCCTAATGTAGGTTATGAATCAAGTGTTAGACCTACAAAAGCTGTAACCAAAGCTTTAAATGCTATTTTTAATCCAGTTGATTTTCTCTATCAAATTTTTGGGAGAGAGCCAAATCAATTAAGAAAGCTCAAAAAAATGAAAAAGGATGATCAAATAAGAAATGCTCTAGCTAACAGATTTGACAGGGAAATGCTTATTGAGCTTCTAGATATTGACAAAATAGATCTTGACTTTCTAATTACTCAATGTAATTACTCTGATGAGTTTATTTCTAAAGCAAATGACCTACAAGTTCTTGATGCAATTAGTGAATGTTATGAAGAATACAAAGTTCTGAACAAAACAATTAAGAATTAAAAATATAATACTTTATTTAATTTTTTTATAGTAGTTGGCAGTTATTACATAAGAGAAAGGAATATACCAGAGTAATCCAATAAATAATGTAAATGGCGTCAAAGCAAAAATTAATAATAATACAAGATTAAGAATAAAAAAGTTAAACTTGTAACCTTTCATTAAATTCCAACTTTTTTGTACTGCATCCCAAGCATCAATTGAAGTATCCTCAGCCATGATAAAAAAGGTCATAGCAAAAGGAATGTAAGCAATTATCCACGGAAGTATCAATGAGAAACAAAAGCTTAAAACACAAAATAAAATTAACAATATGGANTCGATAGCTAAGGTGAAAGAAAATAGCTTGAAAGGAGTTAATAGTGCTTCCCAATCCATAGTATTTAAAAATGCCTCATAGGATTGTGTATAAACTAAGTTTAGGATAAGAAGAAAAACCAGAAAGTTAATTAAACAAAATAATATCATCAAGACTACTCCGACAATAAACACAATCGGAATAATGATGAAGTATGCCAAAATATTATTTCCCAAATTATATTGAAAACCAAATAATAAATCTTGAAATTTNGGGAAATTATCATTGACTATTTTGACAGAATATAGACTAATACCAACAGAAAATGGTCCAGAAATTAATAAACTTAGAAAACCTCCAACCCCAGGGATTGCCTGGACAAGTCCAATTATTAAGTTGAATACGAAAAAAATAGCAATAGCCTGAGGCCAATGGCCTTTCATAAGCACTAATGTCTCATTGAGAAGGTTTCTAATATTTAGCATTCAATGTTAAAATTGACTTGTTAAGGGAGCAAAATTAACCATAAAATGTAATTATTTGATTAACTTTGCAAATCTTTAACATTTAAAAATGAATGATAGAAGTTTAAATGCAATTTCTCCTGTTGATGGCAGATATGCCTCAAAAACATCTGAGCTAAACGATTATTTTTCTGAGAAAGCATTAATAAAATATAGATTAATTGTTGAAATTGAATATTTTATCAGTTTATGTGAATTCGATATTCCTGAATTATCAGGCTTTGAAAAATCCAAGATTGAATCATTGAGGGGAATTTACACTAATTTTTCTGATAAAGATGCTTTGAGAGTTAAAGAGATTGAAAAAATAACCAATCATGATGTAAAGGCTGTTGAGTATTTTCTAAAAGAAAAATTCACAGAGCTAAATCTTTCAAAATTTGTGGAGTTTATTCATTTTGGACTAACATCACAGGATATTAACAATACAGCTATTCCTCTTAGCTTAAAAGATATGTTTGATAAGGTTTATTTTAATCTTTTAGACAAACTTTTATCATCTCTAGATGATATTTCGGAACAATGGAATCATATAACAATGATAGCAAGGACTCACGGGCAGCCTGCATCACCTACAAAACTTGGAAAAGAAATAAAAGTTTTTTCAACCAGAATTAAAGAGCAATTAAAACTTTTAAAAAATATACCAATTGCTGCTAAATTTGGTGGTGCTACTGGAAATTTCAATGCACACCATGTTGCTTACAAAAAATACGATTGGCTCAAATTTTCTAAGAATTTAATCGAAAATAAATTTGGATTAAAACATTCGTTTCCAACAACTCAAATTGAACACTACGATCATCTTGCCGCAATTTTCGATAATTTGAAAAGAATTAATACTATTTTGATAGATTTCAATCGTGATATATGGACTTATATTTCAATAGACTATTTCAAACAAAAAATAAAAAAAGGTGAAATTGGTAGTTCGGCTATGCCACATAAGGTTAATCCAATAGATTTTGAAAACAGTGAAGGTAATTTAGGATATGCTAATAGTATATTTGAGCATCTTTCCAAAAAACTTCCGATATCAAGACTTCAAAGAGATTTGACTGACAGCACAGTTTTAAGAAATATTGGAGTTCCCATTGCACACACATTAATAGCAATGAAATCTACAATCAAGGGAATTGATAAATTAATCGTTAACGAATCTAAAATAAGTGAAGATTTAGATAATAATTGGGCTGTTGTAGCTGAAGCTATTCAGACTATTCTTAGAAGAATTAATTATCCTGAACCTTATGAGGCCTTAAAAGAATTAACCCGAACTAATGAAAAAATAGATAAAATAAGTATCAAGGAATTCATAGACAAGTTGGATATTTCAGAATCTATAAAATCAGAATTAAAAAATATAACGCCGGAAAATTATACAGGAATTCACTAAATTTAATTAATGAATTCTAAATTTTTTTTAGTTTATCTTTCTCTATTTTCTTTGTTGTTTTCTAGTTGTTTTGAGGATAATGACGATAACGGGGCATTTGCAAGTGAAATAAATGATTTCGTTTGGAAAGGTATGAATGCCGCTTATTTATACAAACAGGAAATCAGCGATTTGGATAATAACAGGTTTAATGACTCTGATGAATATGCTAGCTATTTGAATAATTTTATCACACCTGAAAATTTATTTGAAACGCTTATTTATGAAAGAGAAAATATTGATAAATTTAGTATAATAGTAAATAACTACATTGAATTAGAGGAGTATTTGAACGGAATAAGCCTTTCTAATGGGCTAAATTTTGGATTGTTTTATTTACCAAATTCAAGCAATGAAATATTCGGTTATGTTAGATATGTTAACCAGGGGTCACCAGCCGATTTAGCAGAAATTGAAAGAGGAGATATTTTTAGAGGAATTGACGGAATACCTTTAACGATTGANAATTATGATTATTTGCTCTCTGAAGAAACTTACACAATAAATTTTGCTGATTACTCAAATAATAATACTGATATTTTAAATGATGACACTGTTGAATTTAATAATATTAATATTGAAATACAAAAGGTCCCCTTAATAAAAAACCCTGTTCATCATTATTCAACTATTGATTATTCGGGTAAAAAAATTGGTTATTTAATGTATAATCAGTTTGTATCAAATTATGATGAGTATCTTGAAACTATTTTCTCAGAATTTAAGTCAAACTCAGTTGATGATATAGTATTNGATTTAAGATATAACCCNGGCGGAAGCATAAATTCCGCAATTGTATTAGCTAGTCTTATTACNGGGCAATTTGAAAATGAGATTTTTAACACTGAGGAATGGAATAGCGACATTCAAAATTACTGGATTAACAATGATCCTGAATTTTTAATAAACAGATTTTTAAGTTTTCAAAGTAGTTTAAACCTTAATAGAGTATTTATTCTAACAACGAGGTCCTCAGCTTCGGCAAGTGAATTAATAATAAATTGCTTGAAACCATATATAAATGTTATCCAGATTGGCACAACAACATATGGAAAATATCAAGCATCGGTTACTTTGTATGACTCAGGAAATTTTTCAAATCAAAATGTAAATCCATCTCACAACTATGCATTACAACCTCTTGTATTAAAAACGCTAAATGCAAATGGGGTTTCAGACTATTTTAACGGAATTAACCCAGAATACGAATTTGAAGAAAGAGTTTTTGATATGGGGCAAATCGGGGATGTAAATGAGCCTATGTTAAATTATACTTTGGGATTAATTAATTCTAGAATTGATTTGGTTTCACAAACAGAGCTACTTAGATTTATTGATGATAATTTTAAATTTGATTTTTTTGCAAGAGAAATGTATATTGAAAATGAAGTCATATTAAAAACCTATGAAAATAAATTTTGATAAAATTCAAAAGCTAGTACTATTAACGATAATTTTTGGAATTATTTGTAGGGTAATCCCCCACCCTCCGAATTTTTCTCCGGTTACTGCAATAGCATTATTCGGAGGCCTTAATTTTTCTGATAAAAGAGTTGCTTACTCAGTACCACTAGTTATTCTATTTCTATCAGATTTAATTCTCGGCATTTCCCTGATTAATTTATTTGTTTACACTGGCTTTATAACGGTGGTTTTTTTGGGTACAAAAATTAAATCTATCAACTTTGGAAATATAATTTTAAGCAGTTTTATTTTCTTTTTAATTTCAAATTTTGGTGTATGGATAATTGGTTACCCGAAAAATATCGAAGGCTTAATCCTATGTTACACAATGGCGATACCATTTTTTGGCTACTCAATTGCTGGAGATTTGTTTTTTGGATATTTATTTAAGTTTTCATTCAGCAGAATAAGTTCAATTTTACAAAGAAAAATAAACTAATCTTCGGATTGTGGCTTTTCGAGAAGTTCTGAATTAATTTCCAACTTTGAATTTCCTGAAATTCTGATAATATCTTTGTCAATTTTTTTAAACTCCTTCGAACTATCATTGTAATGATTTACGGCAGTACCTAAGGTATTTCCTAACTTATCGTGATAGGTTTTATATGCATTTAAATGACTTGACAGTTTTTCAACATTTTTAATTATGTCATTTATAGAATCCTCAACCTTCATATTGTGTAGTGCTTTAACTGTAATCTGAAGCATTGGGAAAAGACTCATGGGTGATACAATCATTACTTTTTTTTCATATGCGTAATTGACCAAATCTCTTTGGTTAATCTTTAACGAACCCACCCTACTGTTTAGTAAGTCTTGATATAAGCCATCAGCAGGAATAAACATATAGGCATAATCTGTTGTTTTTTCATTTGGTCTTATGTATTTGGCAGTCTCATCTATTCTGCTTTTAATATCCGATTTGAATTTTTTTTCTAGATCAACTAATTCATCTTTATTTTCAGACTCAATCATTTTGTTGTAATTGTCAAGTGAAAATTTAGCATCAATGGGAATAATGTACTCTCCTACTCTAACAATTGCATCAACAGCCTCTTTGTTTGAAAATGTGTGCTGCATTTTAAATAGTTCGGGAGGTAAAACATTTGCAAGCAGATTTTCAAGCTGAATTTCACCCAGAACACCTCTTTGCTTTTGATTACCAAGAATTTTTTCTAAGGTTTTCATTTGATTTGCAAAACTTAGAACTTGCTCATTGGTTCCTTTAATTTTTTCTAACTCAGTTGTAACATCTTTAATTACTTTATTAGATTCTTTGAACTGCTGAGTAATTGAATCAGTTGAAGATTTCTGAAAATCATTAATTTGTTTATTAATAACATTTAATTTAGCTTCAATATCACTTCTGCTTTCCTTAGAATTACTGGCAATTTCTTTNCTTATATCTTGAATTTGAGTGTTAAGTGTATTGGAAAAATTCATTAAGTCATTTGCTCTAATTGAACCAGTAGAGGAACTTGATTTATAAATTAAATAAACAAGAACTAAAGAAACGAAAACCAGTAATATTAATATGACTATATCCACTTAAAACAATTTACAATTTATTACAGAATAATAAAAAAGAAGATTATTCTATTTACTTAAATACATTTTTCTTCTGGAGTACAGCTCATAAAATTTATCATCTTGAAGATTATCGATAAATAAAATACTCTCACCGGTACTTTTCATCTCAGGTCCAAGTTTTTTATTAACATTTGGGAATTTACTGAATGAAAAAACCGGTTCTTTAATTGCATATCCTTTGTATGTTGGCTTAAAATTAAAATCATTAACCTTATTTTCTCCAAGCATAACCTTGGTAGCGTAGTTCACGTAAGGCTCCTTGTAAGCTTTAGAAATAAAGGGCACAGTTCTGGAAGCGCGAGGATTTGCTTCGATGATGTAAACTTTATCATTAACAATTGCAAACTGAACATTTATTAACCCGACTGTATTTAAAGCTTTTGCAATTTTTTCTGTGTGATCTTTTATCTGCTGAATAACTAAATCTCCAAGATTGAATGGAGGCAAACAAGCATTACTATCACCCGAATGTATTCCACATGGTTCAATGTGCTCCATAATTCCGATTATATAAACATCCTCACCATCACAAATTGCATCTGCTTCTGCTTCAATTGCACCGTCTAGGTAATGATCTAATAAAAGTTTGTTGTCTGGAATTCTTCTTAAAAGATTTACAACATGCTCCTCAAGTTCCTCTTTATTGATTACAATCTTCATTCCTTGCCCCCCCAAAACATATGAAGGTCTAACCAAAATTGGAAAATCTAATTTTTCTGCAACTGCNAGAGCCTCATCGGCAGTTGATGCGGTATCAAACATTGGATAAGGAATATCGTTTTCTTTTAATAGAGTTGAGAAAGAGCCTCTATCTTCTGCCAAATCTAGAGATTTAAAATTGGTGCCTATAATCTTTACTCCATATCTTTCAAGCTTTTCAGCTAATTTTAAAGCTGTTTGACCACCTAACTGAACGATTACACCCTCTGGTTTTTCATGCCTAATTATATCATATATGTGCTCCCAAAATACCGGCTCAAAATACAACTTATCAGCAATATCAAAATCCGTTGAAACTGTTTCTGGATTACAATTAATCATTATTGTTTCATACCCACATTCAGAGCTTGCCAAAATTCCATGAACACAACAGTAATCAAATTCAATACCTTGGCCGATTCTGTTTGGTCCTGAACCAAGTACTATAATTTTCTTTTTTTCTGAAACTANACTTTCATTTTCTGAATATATGGAACCATCTTTTGTTTCAATTTCATTTTCAAAAGTTGAGTAATAATATGGGGTAAAAGCCTTAAACTCAGCAGCACAAGTATCTACTAACTTGTATACCCTTTTAATATTCATCTCATCTCTTTTATTATACACCTGACTTTCCAGGCAACCAAGAATGTGAGCAATTTGTCTGTCTCCATACCCTTTTTGCTTTGCTTCCAAAAGTAAATCTCGTGGAATAGAATCAATCGAATATCTTGAAATTTCATTTCTTAAAAAATGTAATTCTTCATATTGTTTTAAGAACCACATATCAATCTTTGTAATCTCGTAAATCCTACTTAGTGGTATACCCATTTGAATGGCATCATATATAATAAATACCCTGTCCCAAGAGGCAATAGATAATTTTGAAATTATTGTTTCATAGTCCGTAACTCCTTTACCATCAGCACCTAAACCATTTCTTTTTATTTCAAGGGATTGAGTAGCCTTGTGTAGTGCTTCCTGAAAGGATCTTCCAATTCCCATTACTTCACCAACAGCTTTCATTTGAAGTCCTAATCTTCTATCACTTCCCTCGAACTTATCAAAATTCCATCTCGGTATTTTAACTATAACATAATCTAAAGTAGGTTCAAACAGGGCTGATGTAGACTTTGTAATTTGATTTTGTAATTCATCTAAATTGTAACCAATAGCTAATTTTGCAGCGATTTTTGCTATCGGATATCCGGTTGCTTTACTAGCCAAAGCCGATGATCTAGAAACCCGAGGATTAATCTCAATAGCAATAATATCTTCTTTTTCATCGGGGCTTACAGCAAACTGAACATTACATCCACCTGCAAAGTCCCCTATGCTTCTCATCATCTTGATAGCCATATCCCTCATTTTTTGATAAGTTGTATCACTGAGTGTCATCGCAGGTGCAACTGTGATAGAATCTCCGGTATGTATACCCATCGGATCCATATTTTCGATCGAACAAATTATAACAACATTATCGTTCGCATCCCTAAGTAATTCTAATTCATACTCTTTCCATCCAATTAGTGCTTTGTCTATCATAACCTCATGAATCGGAGAAGTTTCCAATCCCCTTGTGAGTAACTCATCAAAGTCTTTTTCCTCATAAACAAATGAAGCACCTGTTCCGCCTAATGTAAAAGAAGCTCTGATCACAAGAGGAAATCCAAACTTTTGGGCAATTTCCTTACCCTTTAAATACGATGTCGCGGTAGCTTGAGGTGCCATGGGGATTCCTATGTCTAACATCAGGTTCCTAAACTGTTCTCTATCCTCAGTGATATTAATGGCATTTATGTCAACTCCAATTATTTTTACATCAAAATCATCCCATATTCCCTTATCATCAGCCTCAATACATAAATTCAATGCTGTTTGACCACCCATTGTAGGTAAGACTGCNTCAATTTGAGGATGGTCCTTTAAAATCTTTANTATTGAAGATGTGTTTAAGGGTAGTAAATATATATGATCAGCCATCACAGGATCAGTCATAATAGTTGCNGGGTTAGAGTTGATTAGTATTGTCTCTATTCCNTCTTCTTTTAGAGACCTTAAAGCTTGTGATCCTGAATAATCAAACTCACANGCTTGACCAATAACAATTGGACCAGAACCTATTATTAAAAGGGATTTTAGGCTAGTATCTTTGGGCATTGAATTAAAATTTTTTAAATGTACTAATCAAAAAAATAAAAAAAAAGGTGTTACTATCAGTAACACCATATAATATATTAACAATTGTTAATCATTTTATTTAGGGCTATTTTCAGATGAAACCGAAAGTTTTTTTCTACCCTTAGCTCTTCTCCTCGAAAGAACCTTTCTACCGGCTGCGGTAGACATTCTTTCTCTGAATCCGTGCTTGTTTTTTCTCTTACGCTTTGAAGGCTGAAAAGTTCTCTTGCTCATCTGTATTAGCTAAAGTTAAAAATTTAATCTGCGGGCAAATATACGAAGAGTTTTCAGTTAAACAAATCAATTTATTTAATAATTATAAATTTGTTTTTTATTAAATTTAGTCAAATTTTAATCTTTAAATAGCATGTTTAACAAGTATATAAAAATAGTGTTATCATTATTGATGTTCGGTTTATCAATACAACAATTTATGGATGGAGCAGTCGGAACTACAGGAAATGGTTTAATGCTTATTTTATTATCCCTGGTTTTTGTTTTTTTATTTTTCAAAAACGAGTTTCTAATACTTGCATTTTTTCAACTAAGGAAGCAAAATATGGATGGAGCGAACAGGTGGCTGAATTGGATTAAAAATCCAGAATCTGCACTAACAACAAAACAGCAGGGTTACTACAATTATTTAAAAGGTTTGATAATTTCTCAAGAAAATATGAATCAGGCTGAAAAATATTTTCGTTCGGCTATATTATTAGGGCTGAATATGGATCATGATTTAGCAATGGCTAAATTAAATCTTGCTGGCATACTTTTTACAAAAAGAAGAAAAATAGAAGCTCAAAAACTATTAAAAGAGGCTCAGGATTTAGACAAAAACGGAATGCTAAATGAACAGATCAAAATGATGAAAAATCAAATGAAAAAAACTAATATTCCAAATCAACATTTTGGAAGAAATAATATGAGAAGAAGATAGTTTTAATTCTCAATTATCGCAGGTAAATTTTCGTTAAACCACTTAGCTTTTAATATGATCATTTCATGTTTTCCCCCCTTAATTTTAATACAATTGGAAATATTTTCAATAGGAAATACTTTGTCTTTATCCCCATGGATATGTATCAAATCTGAACGATAATTTTCCTGTTTCCAATTTAGTAAACTCCAAACAGCCCATTCAAGATATATTTCATTTCTTTCTGTTAAGTATCTCTCAGCTAGATCAATTCTCTTGTATAATTTATTTATGTTTAATTTTAGTGAAAACTTAATGAAGTTATCAAACATTCCAAAAGGAAGTGCATTATTAAGTTGATAATCTCTGGCAATTTTATAAAGGATTGGATACTCATTATGACTTTTTACACTTGAAACTATAATCAGTTTTTTTACCTTTAGTATTTTATCAAGTTCCTGAACGATAATACCACCAAAAGAGACTCCAATTAAAATAGGTTGTTCGTGTTTTATTTTTTTTGATAATCTGATACAATAATTCCTAATACTTTCATTTTTTTTTGGTTGAATCCAATCAATTCTNTGCATACANTATTTGGATTCGTCAAGCTTTATGTTTTCAAAAACCTTTGAGCTTGCAGCCAANCCTGGCATCATATAAATATGTGATTTTTTTTCGTTAATCAAGTTTATGATTAATGGTTTAGTATAAATTTATTATTTTTGCATCTAACTTTTTGATAAAGTTTTGTTAATATGGAAATTGTAGATAATAACTTTCTGAGACAATTTGAAACCAAANTAGGTGGAGGATTAGCTATTATCGAATATTCAGTTCAAGAAAGAAAAATTTTTTTAACCAAAATTTTTGTTCCTGAAATNAATACTAAAGATGAATTCTCAGANAAATTTATTAGTGAAGTATTAGAAATTATCAGAGAAAGAAATATTAGTGTTGTTCCNACAGCGGCAATAATAACCAAATTTATTAGAAAAAACCGAAAATATAAATCTTTGCTACCAGTAGGAATTAGAATATAGATNCTCCTTTTCTTTAACCGAGTTTTTTCCAATTATCTCAACCCTTGCATAACCCTCTTCATCAATCATTGTGATTTGAGCATAAACTAGCTTGTTTGAAAGCTCAGGTTTCCAAGGATGCCTTACTTTGACATAATTGTCTGTGTATCCGTTGACATATCCAAATTTATTTTCAGATTCAAATAAAATAGGCCTAACTTTTTTTATNTGAGAATGATAAAATTTTCTTCGTTTTTTTTCAGAGAGTGATCTCAACATTTTACTTCTATTNAATCTAATNTTTTTGGGTANGGAGTTGGGCATCAAAGNTGCTTCAGTATTGTCTCTTTCGGAGTAAGAGAACACGTGTAAATAAGAAATATCTAAACNCAATAAAAAATTATACGTATCCAGGAAATCTGAATCNGTTTCACCAGGGAATCCGACAATAACGTCTACTCCTACACAAACATCATCAATTTTNGAGTGTATATATTTAATTCTATCTTCATAAAGCTCTTTTCTATATCTCCTTTTCATCAATCCTAAGATCTTATTGGAACCACTTTGTAATGGTATGTGAAAGTGAGGAACAAATAAATTACTACCTGCTACAAAATCAATGATATCGTTTTTTAACAGATTTGGCTCAATTGATGAAATTCTAAAGCGATTAATTCCTTTTGAAATATCTAATTCCCTAATCAGCTCCAAGAAAGTGGATTCATGCTTTTTATTACCAAATTCTCCTTTTCCATAATCTCCAATATTAACTCCTGTCAAAATAATTTCCTTGACACCTTTTGAAACAATTTCAGAAATATTCCTCTTGATATTATCTAGGCTATCACTTCTTGAAATTCCTCTTGCATTTGGAATTGTACAATATGTACACTTGTAGTCACAACCATCTTGAACTTTTAAAAATGATCTTGTTCTATCATCAACCGAGTAGCTACTTTCGTACTTATTTACGTCATCAATATCACAAGAGTAGACATAAGTATTTTGCTTATTTAGTAAATCAATATAATCAACTGCATTAAATTTCTCATTTGCACCCAAAACCAAGTCAACCCCTGGAATATTAGAAATAGATTCAGGCTTTAGCTGAGCATAACATCCAACAACAATATTAAAAGCATTTGGATTTTTCTTTTTTGCCCTATTTAAAATATTTTTAAATTTTTTATCAGCATTATCTGTCACAGAGCATGTATTAATCACATAAAAATCTGCTTTTTTTGAAAAATCAGTCAATTCAAATCCATTTTGTATGAAGGATCTGGCAATAGTTGAAGTTTCGGTGAAATTCAATTTACATCCAAGTGTGTGAAAAGCGACTTTTCTCTTTACTGACATTCGTTTCTTATAAAAGGTTGTAAATTTACAACTAATTATNCATCTCAAAAACTAAAGTTTGATNTTTAAACAAAATACATCGTTTTTAATCNTAAGNATACTTGTTATTTTTTGNTCTTGTAAAGAAAAAAATTCAATTGATGTAAGTACGGTATTTAGATATAATGAACACAAGAATATTAATTCACTTGATCCCATTTTTGCAAAAGATATTGCTAACATTCAAGCAGTAAATCAAATTTTTAATGGTCTTGTTGAAATGGATAATAA
>JGI24820J26691_1000012_pt1 | contig 38652 bp, 56 predicted proteins | sample METZYME_5_50m_FD_26691 | JGI IMG/M metagenome (IMG submission 26691) | reverse complement strand
TGAATAGCATCATGTCTTCAAAGTTATAATAAGATAGAGATCGCTGAGAAACGATACAGAGTATCTAGGCTTTTTAAAAACTCAAAGGGGGATTTTTTATANGGGAAAAAAATTTTCATTTCTCGGTACCTCTCGTTCGTGTTAAGGTTTGTAGGTTAGAAAGAAGGTACTTATTAGCTAAGGCAACGCTTACATCAATAAAAAAAGGTAACAAATTATACACTGTATAAAATGCTACCTGAGGGTGTGAGGTTTGAGGTGTTGACAGATGGGACGAACTGTGTTACATGATTTATAAAACAGAGGTGGGTAAACGGAACGAACCCACCTGTCAAATCCTGGAAGATATTACTATGCAGTAATATCTTTTATGAACTGTTTGAAGATTACTCGCTTGCTTGGTTTCACTGGTTTGTACATTTGNACACGCTTACCAGATGCGGACATAATCGCTTTCACTTGTCTATTCACGACTAAAGGTTGAATTGCCTTTGCGAAGTTATGCTTAGTAAGTAGGTTGAAATCAAAATCAGGGTTGAGAGTTCTTACTATCTCAGTTAGGTTGATTCCTTTAGGGTTGTTTCTGATTACTCTCAAACAGTCCTTAGTAGAAACTTTGAACTCAACATCATGGAAATTAGTGTTGATGTTGTAAGTGTTTGGTGCTGTTCCGAACATGATAATAAAAGAAATAATGTTTTATATGTACCTATATTAGTCTGGATTTCAAATCTACACAACCCCCAATGTGCCAATTTTTTGATTGGTTCTGTTACATGAGATTGTATAATATGTACTTTACAAATTTCTGGAAATCCTCTATTATAGATGTATAGAGTCTGAGGTAAGACTACTCAAGAAAATGTTCGTCACTCCCCCTGCTATATTTTTTTTATATAAAAAAAGGTTCTATCTCCATTCTACCATGAAATCTTAGAATTTGTAAAGTACATATGATACTGTTCGGTGTATCATATGTACTTGACTGGTCTGGACTTATGTATCTAAGAATATGATCTAGCAACTAGAGGGTCTAATAGATACCGCCAGATTATTACTTATGTAATCTAGGGAGTGATGTAGTATGAGTAATTTTACCATATCCTTTAGGATTTTCTTCAAAGTGTTTCATCATTTCATCTCTAAAGGATAAGCAATATAATGCTTGCATCATACCTTCTATATTCACACATAGTGGAGAATTNGAATACCAGTTCTTATGCCANGCGTAAAAATCGGTTTGCTGAAATTCTAAGTAAGTCATAATAAAAATTTGATATGTACTTATGATACCATGTTCATCAGGTAAACACCGTATTCAAAAATACATGAGTTTGTATAATTCGTCACATCAAGTTGTATCATATGTACAGCAGGTTTTTGAAAAATCCTTTATAATAGAGGAAAGAGATCTGGGGTAAGATCTATAAAATGTTCGACACCGACCCTGCCATATTTTATTTTTATAAAAAAAGGTTCTATCTTCATTCTAGCAAAAATTTGAAAATTTCGCTGTAACATTTGATACAACTCGGTGTAACATTTGCTACCTGTGTTTGTATAATATGTACTTGACAAGGTATCAAATAATCATTATATTGAATGTATCATATTATACATGCCATGTTACATTTGATACATGCTGATGTATCGTTGTGCCTTGTATCATTTGTTACCTGTGTGTGTATCATAGTGCCTGTGGAAAACTCTGTGGAAAAACCTGTGGAAAACTCATGTGTGGGTTTCTGAGCATTGTATCAAATGTACTTGACTTTTTATAGCATGCTCGCTAAGAGTACAATTACATGAGAGATTTATCATAAGGTTATAAAGAAATAAAAAACATTTATTTATACCTTTTTATTATACATCATAATGTAGATAATAGGGTTATATTATAAACAATATGAGCATATAAACATACTAGGATAATAGACGATAACCCTAGTAATTGCAAGACTTTAGACGAATAGACGAACATGATGTAAAATAATAGACGAAGATGTGTAAAATTTGATACAGACAGGTTAGTAAACGAACTAACCTGCGCCTGGTATCATTTGATACCTATGAACGTATCTTTCTGCTGTAAAATGCTTTTCTGTCATCATATCCTGTAATTATCTGCAATTCGTCAGATAAATCTTGGAAGAATGTCTCAGAATTGAATCCTAACTTTTCAATCTCATAATATGTAAATGGAATTGAACTAAGTGCTAGACCACTAAACCAGTACTCTAAGGACTCATAACTACCTACTTCTACCATATACCTATCAAAACACCATTCAAACTTTTCTGAGTCAGTCCAGTTCTTATAGTCAGTATTGTCAAGAATAGCATTGTTTGAATAATCGCTTGACTCTAAATCGCTATTGATAGCATCTAGTAGAATTGTTTTTAGTGTTGTCATGTTTGAAATAAAATTGGTTATACTTCATTATAAGGGTTATTTCTATAGAAGTCTATAAAAAGTAGACAGTTTATGCAACTGTCCACTCTACCTCTAACTGTGTATCATTTGATACATCATCAAGTGTTAGTGGTTTTTGAAAAATTACCATACCTTCATAGAAATTGATTTCCGTATCTGTTTTTGAATCACATACTAACCACTTACCTCTAACTTGCTTTATCCTTACAGTATCATTAGTATGTAAGTATAAAATTGCGTTTAGTCGCTCCTTAGTCGTTTTAGTGAAGTAATTAGCACTATACAACTTTACCTTTTGATTCTCATAGTTACTAGGGTCATATGAGCATATTAGGTTACCATGTAGAAATACATCTACAATGTTAGAACCGTCTTGTCTAACCTTAGTCTCAGTATTACCAGTTTTTTGGTTACAGTTCATTCGCATAAGCAAAGACGTATCTTGAGACGGTTTTGAGAATGATGACCACATATATTTGTTGGTTAGTTGGTTGAGATCAAATTCCATGAGTAGTAAAAAATTTTTGTATGTACTTACAATAAACGTAAATTGTAGGAAATAGTGTAAGTAGTGGACGGAAATATAACTGTCACACTACTTACAGTTTATCCTAGTAGTTACGATACTCATAAGGATTAGACCATCTACGGATTTGAGACTCAGTTATAATTTGATCTCTATAAAGTGCTTCCGTAAAATCTGACCAATAAAAGACTTTATCTAGTTTACTCATAGGTTTTTGACCTATGTTNTTACGTCTCATTGATTCAACTTTGAGATTATANTTTACTTGAGATAATACCTCACGTTTAGTAATTGAAAGAGTCATAATAATAAAAATTGCTGTTGATANTATAATAATCCTTATTAGAGGTAATAGTGACAATAGTAGACACTTTTATTGCTGGCACACACATGCACACATACACGCATAGACGAAGTAATGTATAATTTGATACACGCTTTCGCCTCTCTAATTAGGATAAATGAGAGATCAGCAAAGATCTCTCACTAATTGCAAGTCAGATTGATATAAACTCATAAAGTCTAACTCTTCACAATTACTATCATAATTTCTTACGATAGCATAGTTATCCCCTACACCGATAACCTTACCAGTACATGTAACACATTGAGAGTTATTGAACTCTTCAGTTGTCTTGACATAGTCTCCGATTTGAAATTGCATAATACTAAAATGAATTGCTTATAGTATCATAATAATCGAATAGTTAGACTATTGGACGATTTGTAGACACTTTGATAACTGTCACATTGGTTTGTTCAATAAACGAAAATCGTCCTCTATCATAGTGAAGTAGATATANNCGAGATCACGATAACTTGTNTCAATTTTCAAATATTTCCTATCTTTATAGGATAACACTTGTCTAGGTTCAGTTCTAGTTCTCATCATTTCTAAATCCCTCCACGATAGTTGTAAATTCTTCAAATGTGATAGTGTTATCAAAATAGAGTGCCATAGCATCATAAAACTTGACAGTCTCAGTAGTAGGTTTGTACTCTTGATTCATTGTATCATGTCCTCGAATAAAGTTTTTGTAAGTTCTATCTGCTCTGATTCAGATAATGTTGGATTCTCTTCTTTCACTTGTTCAAAGAGTGATTCAAGTAAGAGATCATTGTTTAGGTTACTCATTGAAAATAATGTTTGTTATAGTATTATAATAGACGATAGTTCACGAAAGTCAATAGACGAATGTGACACTATCTCAACTGGCACACTTCCATTTGATTTTACCCTCTGAGTTGAGAATATCGAAGCATATCTCACAAAGACAGTCACATTCGGGTTCAGCACCTCGCCAGTCATAATCTTCCTCTAAGGGATAATCCCAGTAGAAATAAAGACTATCATCAGGTAAACCGTCCATAGGTTTGCTATTGTCATAATCGTGGGAACTATCAAAGTTCCCACATAAGTCACAATATGCCATTATTCTGCACCATGTGTGAATACGATTTCATTAGTCACATTGTTTCTAACGTAACTGTAACCATGATCTTCGCCCATAGCAATGCAATAGTCCTCTATAGTCATTAGATCATTAGAATACACGTCAGAACCTACAAATGCGGGTGTAGTATCAGGTGTAACACATGTGAATAAGAATGTTGGTTGATTAGGTTTCATGTAAGTAATGTTGTATCTTTTATAATAATAATGCCTATTCACTTAGAATAGGCATATTATGTGACAGTAATCTAACTGTCATATTATAGGTAGTCTGCACTATCTCCGCATACTACATCTACTAGACCATCAAATTCTTTTATATTCCAGTCCTTTTGTTCGGGAACATCTAAAGAGTATGCTGATAGCACTAAATCTTGTAAGTACTCTAATTGTTGGTCATTTAGGATAAGAGTGTTCATAATGAATGTTGTATCTTTTATTATAATAATGCCTATTGAATAGGAATAGAATAATCTTGTGACAGTAATATAACTGTCATAGGTATTCTATATTTCCCTTTTCAACATCATCAATATAAGAAGCGAACTCACTACTATGCTTTTCATTGCTATCGTGGTTTTCTTGCCATGTCAGGTCACGATAAATGTCAAATAGTTTTGATAGGTCAATACCGTCTAGTCCATTCGCATGTACCATTTCAGTAACGTATTGTAAACCCTCTTCATCATAACCACCGTCTCTATAAGAGGGTGCTGTAATGAACTCAAAGGCAACATCAATAAAGAAATGACGTCCAAAATACTCACTCTCATGCTCTTGAATAGGTAAAAACTTACCATTATTGTCATTGAGATAATCTCTAAAAAGGTATGTTCTCATTTTTTTATATTCCTATGTGTATAAGGGTCAGTTGGGTATCCTCTAATAGAATCCCTAATAACGCTAGTTACCACGTCATTGAACATATCACTATCCGTAGGCATAAAGACACCCACCATAGTCAATACCTCTTGACATATTGTTTCAAAGGTGTCTAGTGTATCTAAACCACCTCTCATAACATACTTGTCAAACATGTTGATTTTTTGAATTTCTGAAATGTTCACTCTAAAACTCCTTATGTTGTAAGTGTGTAAGAAAGTAACCACTATTCAATAGAATATCTCTAACTCTTTCTCTATCAAGAGAATCCCCACCACCCCATGTAAAGGTGTCAGATTTTCTNTTNTTGATAGTTGAGAGATACTCATAAGTGGCATCAAGAATAGCACTCTTATCAAGTGGTAGATCGCCAACAATAGATTTCATAGGATAAACAGGGTCATTCTGACCATAAAATGAGTAAACATAATCAATGAAGTTTTCTAACTCATTGTTTAGGTCATAGTTTGAAGTGCCTGAGTTCATAAGAATAATTGTTTGATCTTTTAGTATAATAATTGATCTGACATGAAATACAAGTCAAAGTAGACAGTTTTTATACTGGCACACCCTTGAGTTGTATATCATAATCAATAGATTTGATGCACCACCCACTAGCACAAGTGATTTCCTCTATCAAATCGTCCTCGTTATCTGCTGTCCATAATCCTAAGGTGTCAGCAATAATTTGATCTTGCTCATCTTTTGAGATAGAATATATCTCACTTAGTGAGTCATTGAAATCATATTCAACATTGGTTACTATGAAATTCATAATAACCCCATGTCAATAAGTGATTCTCTTCTGTGTTCTAAACACATTTTGATCGCTTCCTGTTGAGTATCAAAGTATCCTAGTAGATCATCACAAAAACGTGCTGTGTACTTAGGACGAGGGCAACCGCACCACTCTAAGTATTGTGTGTAACGCTCGTCTAATGAAACTTGCATAATAATAATTGATGTGTATAGACATATAATAAAGGTTATTACTAACCTAGTCTATAAAAAGTAGACAGTAATATAACTGTCATACTCAATATCTTTCTGGTATATTCTTGCTATTGTAGGTAAATGTTGCATTGTCTAACAACTCTAACCACAGTTCCTTATCGTATAATGCGATTATTCTTTCTTTTACTTCTTCATAAGATAGCGTCTCATACGCTTGCAATAAATGATCTTTCGCTAGTTCATATAAGAACTGAGTATCTGCGTTATCCAGTTGTATTTCTACAAACTGTTCGATCATATCAGTTGTGATCTCTTCTTTAGAAGCATTGATAGGTAAATTCATAATCAATCAGTAATAAGGTTTTCTTGTTCACTTGCTGTTTTACAAATGAAATAGTTATCAAGATCAAGTTTGATCTCATTCCAGTTCTGAATACTAACTTTTGATAGTTCTTCACGAATGGTTACTATCTTGAAAAATGGCGGTCTGCGTAGCAGTTTCAAGTATAAATTTTGTCTCATACACTAACTCCTTGCAAATCGTCTCTGTATTCACGAACCTCTTGGAAGTTGTCAAAGACCATACCATTGACGTTGAATTGGACGTAACCATTGACACGTTCACGAAGTATGGTATATTCTCTACCTACTGTGTCTCTAAACGAACCAACTTGTTTTGATGAGTTAGGAAATGATGAGTTGAAATGTGACATAGGTTTTATCCCTGTTGTTGTATGATTTTATTGTACAGTATATCTCTTATACTTTGTAGATCACTTGTGCCACTTTTTATAATGGTATATTCCTCATAACTTGCATCATTATCCATAGCAAAATCTACGGTGTTCATCAAAGCAAGTAATTGATCTCTAGTGAAATGTGATAAATCAAGCATTGTTCATACTGTCCAATAATGTGTCAACACATTCATTATAATCATTAGCAACAGTTTTTGTTTGCTTATCATATAATGTTTTGTGAATGAAACTTTCTAAGTTATCATCTACTGGTTGATCTTGTTCATAGATGCACCATGTTACATGCTCACTAAAAGCGTGTAGTTCATCATAAGTGTAGGTAATAGTTTTCATTTGATTATAGAGTCATAATACTCATTAGCAAATTGATTTGTAATGATGTCCTGTAATTGTTCTAATTGATGTATGTCTAACAAATGAAACATACACTCAACTAAGTCATGTGTGAGAGCAGTATCACGCTCATCAACAATACCATGACACTCATCTAAAAGTGTGATAGTTCTTTGAGTACTCATTGGTATTTTGCTCCTGTACCTATGATATTCCAGTCAAAGGTATCAAGATCATAACCATGATCTGATACAACCTCACATAACATGTCTGTTAGTTGTTCCCTCTGTCTGAATGACAATAGTGGATAAATGTCAAAGTCTTTGATGTCCATGAGTTAGTCCTCGTCAATAAGTTCATCATACACCCTGACTGATAGACTTTCATTATCAGTTGTGACAATATTATTTCTGTCCATTGCCTTGCCTACAATTTCCCAGATTTGATGTACCTCTGAGTCATCTAAAAAATCTACCATATTATAATAGATTTCATTGCTCTCCTGATATGGGTCATCATCAGGGTATGTGTATTTTACTCCCTCAGGTTGGTAGTCTTGAGTCATTCTTTTACCTCGTCAATGATTTCAGTAAAATAATCTCCCCACCACTCCTTACACTCGTCAATAACATCATCATGTGGTAATCTCTCCATGTATGCTAACATGTCATCATAAATGTATTGAATCATTGTCTTAGTGTCCATATCACTTACATATCTGTCAACATAAGTTTCTCTAAGACGTTGTAATTGGTTCTCATTGAGTGTTATCATAATGCACCTCTGAGTGTGGTTAGTATCTCATCAACTTCATTGATGTATTCACTATCAGCATATTTCAAAGACGATTTCAAACTACGTCTTATGACTGTAATTTGGTCATCAGTTAGTGTGACTGTTTTCATTTAGATTTCCCCCTCATCTTCAATGTGTGTGACTATCATAAGACCATTATCTTTTGTTGGTTCATCATAGTCATAATCCCAATGACATGTCCAATCGTCCTCAGGGTCATCACTTGGTTCATGTGCTAATAAATGTGCTTCAGCAATGTTCTCAGCATGAACTGTTTTGTAGTATGTGAATGTTTTAGTGCCAGTAATGACGTACTGACGTAATTCTTTAGTTGTTGTCATAGTACTTATTATAATATGTCCATGTCCTTGCGAACATGAGTATGTGACACTAATTGTTCTGGTTTACAATTCCACTCAATGACTCTAGGTTCTCTAGTGTAATTGTTAGTGAGATAATCTTGTATCTCTTCAACAAAATGCTGAAACTGTACATCATCATCTAAGTTGACGTCCACTAGGCATTGAAACGTGTAGCGTCTACGCATTTTTACCCCCATGTTGTTCTACTATCTCAGCATGTTTGTAAGACACTTCAAAAATGTCCTCTCCACCCCAACCGATCATTTCCTCGTAGACTTCGGTATCACTACTGTATTTTCTCATATTCCACATTGTATTGAATAAATCTTCTGCAACGTGTTCTCTGAGTTGGTCAGGTGTCAAGTTATTGACATATAAATCAGTCCACTTTTCAACTAAGTTAGCGAACTGATCTCTTGATAATTGTTTAGTTGAGTACATAGACGTTACGAGCATTGTTGTATTTGTTTTGTATTAGTTTGATAGCATGATGTATAGAAACAGCAGTAACTTGCTCCTCTATCCTGTATCCTTCTAATAGTGCTGAAACTGTGTAAGTTTTCATAAGTCATTCTCCTCGTTATCGTATTCAAAACCCATTTCTTCCTTGAGTTTGTTGATAGTTTTATCAAAAGGAATATCATAGGTGTAAGGGTCATTGTTACCCCATGCGAGGAAATAAACCTCGTCTATAAATTCAGAGGTTGTCATGTGGTTCGTCCTCGTAATACATGAACTCGAACATATAATAGTCGAGAGTGATCTTGTTGTCATCACAAAATGACTTGACTTTCTCTAAGTCTTGTCTTGTAGTCTCGACAACGTGGTTATCTGTAGTAATAGTAATAAGATTATTACTAGGTAACTCAGGTAACTGGGGTTCTTGCTTTGACATAATAGTAATGTAATGAGCAAGCAAGGTAGGTATCCCAAAGCACTTGTGAGTGTTTGCAACCTTGCTTATGGTTCTAGTATAACATTTGTGTAAGAGGATTATCTATTACTTGTGACGGTTCTTCTACTGGCACACGTTGTTCTATCAAATCTTTATAGTTATCATGTAACTCACACCCAATATAATGTCTATTATGTTGTTTAGCAACCATAGCAGTTGTACCACTACCCATAAATGGGTCTAATACTATGTCTCCCTCTCTACTCCCTGCTAATATGCAAGGTTCGATCAGATCAGGGGGAAAAACAGCGAAATGTGCCTGTTTGTATGGTTTATTTGTTACTGACCAAACATCACGCTTATTTTTCCTGTCATAAGACTTGGTAAGACCACTATGAGGAGATAACCCACTCCCACTATTATGATACTTACCATTTTTGCGGTTTCTTGTTCCCCAGTCTTGCTTGACTGGTTCTTTGATCGCTTCATTGTCATAATAGTACTTTTTGTTCTTTGATAATAAAAAGATATACTCATGTGACTTAGTACATCTATCTTTGACTGATTCTGGCATTGGGTTGGGTTTATGCCATATAATATCTTGTCTAAGATACCAACCGTCATTGCGAAGTGCAAAGGCAAGCATAAATGGTATGCCTATCAAATCTTTCTCTTTATAGTTTGATAGTTTATTATTTCTTTTACTACTATGACTAGGTAGGTCTTGACTTGTTTTTGCTAGTGTCTGCTTGACATAAGACTTACCTTTATTAGATGGTCTATAGTTATAGTAAGAGTCTCCTATGTTGACCCATAGTGTACCGTCATCATTCAGTTTATTTCTTACTTCTCTGAATACCTTTACTAACTCGTCAATATATTCTTCTGGGGTCTGTTCTTGACCTATTTGTGACTCTTCTCCACCATAGTCACGCAACCCATAGTATGGCGGAGAAGTAACACAAGTTTGAATAGGTGATGTTATTTTTTTGATAGTCTCTCGACAGTCTCCATATAGTATTATATCTTTCATAGTATTGCTGAGAGTGTGTTTATCCTATCATAACTGTTGACTCTGTCAATAAGTCTAGTATGATATTCTCTGTCCCTTTCACAACCAATATAATCTCTATTGGATAACTTAGATGCTATTGCAGTTGAACCAGAACCCATGAAACAGTCCAGAACAAGATCATTTTCGTTAGTGTATGCCTTGATGATACGCTGAAGTATATCAAGATTCTTGGTAGTAGCATGCCAACCACAATAATCCTTAGATGTTGTGTGGTTATTCTTCTCCCATACACACGTTGGAATTGTACCCTTAGTGTAGTTCTGTCCTGTTCTCAGGTTCTTAGATACCTTTCTCTCAACTCTGACATCATCAGCATTGAATAGAAAATTATCTCCCTTTGAATAGCACCACGCATACTCATGTTTGCGAGCAAAGTTCTTGTCTGATCTTCCACCCCAGTTGTAAGACCAGATTATCTCATTTTGTGATGTGATGCCCTGAGTTCTATTGAGTTCTATCTTATAAAGTAAAAATGCTTCGGTCTTGAGAGTTCCCCAGACTACTAACATTCTTTCATCTTTTAGCACTCTAATACATTCTCTAGTCCACTCCATACACCATGAGATATAGTCCTCGTCATTCTTCCATATTGAATCCCACCCCTTACCACCGTCAAATCCTATGAAGTATGGGGGGTCAGTCAATACAAGATCAACTGACTTATCAGGTAATGTTCTCAGGAATTGTAAACAGTCTGTATTGGCAATGGAATTTCTATTCATTATAGAAACTCCGTAATTGATCTCATAAATGGGAAATCTTTAGGGTATCCGTCAATGCGGTATGTACCTGAGTTCATAGTCATACCACCATGTTGGTTATATGGATAGTTACCGTCACTATCCTGTACAGTAACAAAGTCGGCAACCTCTTTTTTATTAGCACCATAGAACCTAATATTATTAGGGTCAATCGCTAAAAAGATCATAACCTCGTAGTCCTGAGACGGTCTGATCTGTTGCCAACGGTAATGTTTGAGTTCTCCATCAACTACCCACCTAAAAGAACCTTTGATCTCAACTTTCTTACCATTGATAATACTATCGTGGTCTGAGTTCTTAGGTTTATCAATGCTAAAACCTAAATTCTCACAATATTCCTCTGTGAGTACTTCAAAGAATCTACCCTTACGTTTTGAGGATAGGTCTTTGATAGGTTTGAATGATGAGTCAGCATAGGGGTCAATATCTCTATTGTGAATAACATCATCATATGTGATGTAGTTCCCTATCCACTCTTCCTTGATTATATGTAATGACTGAGTTGTTATCATTTACTCTTGTCCTCTTCTTGGAATATGTCCATGTTCAAAGGACTCTCAAAGTATGCTCTGTTCACAAAGTATAATAATACAAGTGTGAAAAATATGCCAAAGAATCCAATAATCAATATTGGACTTTGAGGAAAGTCATAAGTTGGAATGTTCATTGATGCAGTCAGGTATGTGGATTATACTTTCTCAAGATGTATAGCAAATATGCTACTATACATGTTGATGATAATAGTAAGATAGGCATTGTCATGTTCTTAGAAATGAGAAACCCCCAACTTTTAGTCAGGGGTAATTGTTGTATAGTATTATTCAGTTGTTCAAACTGGAACTATACCTCTGCGAGTTGCCCAGACTTTTTGTACCCTGCGATCAATCTACCTACTGATAGGTTCTCATCAGAGTTTGCTGTTGTAACTTCTCTTTCAACTAAGTTTATGTCAGTTGCCTTGAACATATACTCTTTGTCTTTAGAGGAGTGATAAATGATACCTACATTAGAATCATCTTTGAAGTTTACTTCAGCAATTGCACTTGACCCTGTGATTTTCATAATTTGATGTATTATGCGTATTGTGTTTATAGGACTTACGTTAGAGTATGACCGTTGCCAGTATGACCCTTGACCGCCTATGTGTTCATTATACTTGATCTGAGTTAGTAATCAAGTAATGTTACGAAATCGTAACAATTCAATCTTCCAATAGTTCAAGAAACTTTCGGACTTCCTCGTTAGAGTACTCGACATCAGGTGTGAACTGTATGTCGAGTGACTCATCAGGAATGAAGATAATCTCATCTTCCATAGTCTTGTAGATAGGTATTACTATCTATCAAGACGCTGTCTCAAATTGATTTGAGTTAGGGTCTAGCACAGTTGTACCTGTTTCAACTGTATCATCTAACTTAGTATAGAGTGACCAGAATGACTCTTTAGTTTCATCATCAAATCTATTGAGACATATCTGTACTGACTTCTCTTTGTTACCAAAGATAGAGTACGCTCTGATAATGTGAGTCAATCTACGAGTGCTGATAATCTCATCAACACCACCCTCTTTGAATGTTCTACGAACTATGTCAGACCAGTCACAAAGATGTTTGATGAATTTCTCATGCTCTCCTATCATAGGAATCTTGAGTGATTCAGATAGTGCCTTGAGTATCTTGATCTCAGTTTGAACTGTAGGATACTCTTGCTCAAAGGTAATAGGGAAACGCTCTAGGAATGCTTCATTGAGTACATTAGTGCCAATGAAACGTCCATCATCAGAACCCTTACCCTTTGTATTTGCTGTAGCAATTACATTGAAACCCTCTTTAGGTTTGACATACTCTCCGATCTTTTTGAGAAACACACCCTTGCCCTCTAGTATGGACTGTAGGCACATGATCTTGTTACTTGCTAAGTCAATCTCATCAAGTAATAAGATAGCACCACGCTCTAATGCTTCGATTACAGCACCGTTATGCCATACTGTTTGACCATTGACAAGTCTGAAACCACCGATCAAATCGTCCTCGTCAGTCTCAACTGTGATGTTGACTCTGATAAGTTCTCTACCTGTCTCAGCACATGCCTGTTCAACACCGAATGTCTTACCATTACCAGACATACCTGTGATGAATACAGGATAGAATAGTTTTGATGAGATAACTTTCTTGAGATCAGGGAACTGACCGAACCTGACAAATGTTTTGTCCTTCTCAGGTATTAGATTCTCTACATCAATAGTAGTTTTGCCTAGTCCTACATTTGTAGGAACTGAGACTGGTTCTTGTACAAATGTTGGTTCTTGAAATGTTTGCTCAAGTTTTGCCTTTGCTTGAGATACAGTCACATTCCAATGACCACGCTTTGTCTTGTACTTGTTCAAGAATTTTGTAATAGTTTGATAACCGATAGGGTTAGCATCACAATATGCCTTTACCATATCAGCATCAAGTTCGTTACCATATTTTTCCACAATGTTATCAATGTGGAATTTGCTGTCGTAAGTAGTAGGCATAAATCTCCTTTTGTTTGATTCTATTATAGTATAAAGAAAGTGACATAACAGTATGTTGTGCCACTATTTTGAACTGTCACATCAAGCAATTTGATTGATGAATTGTTTTACCATGACTCTGTTGGTCTTTTTACCTCTGTTCATTTTCTTGAAAGCGGTTGATATGTCACGCTTTACAGCACCCTCTTTGACCTCTAACTCATCACTTGCTCTGAGTTTATTACCTGATAAACAGAACCAATGATCGAAAGTATCTGTAGTAAAATCAATCAATCCATTTTTCTTGTTTTGTTTCTTCATATCCTCGAAAGTCTCAAATGCCTTTCTTGCATATCTCATGTAGAAACCATAGTAATCTCTTTCAAGTATTCTAATACCTAAGAATTGTGTATTAGGTAGGTCTGACTTCACAGCATTGAGTAAACTACATGTGAACTCTGACTCATTGTAACCACCTGTGAATGTTCTACTACCCTTTCTAATAACTGTTTCAGAGGGATAAACATTTCTAGCGGTAAATCTAGTCTTATCAACTATTCTAGTGCGGTTCTCACTATCCCAGTCAGAACCATACTCAACGTAATTGGAATGAAATCCCTCTCCATCAGTCAAGATTACACAATGACATTTTTGTAGTTTCTCTTTTTTGATGAGTCTCTTGATAATCTGACCACTTGCTATAATTGCTTCATTGAGTGGTGTACCTGATAATCTGAACTCACTTTCTGGTGCGAAATCGTGACTAGAGATAGCATGAGTCTGTAACCATAGCAACTTCATCATTTCATCTAAATCTCTTGATCTTGCATTTGATGTAAGTATCTGCACCATACGGAAACCACCCTCTATAAGCAAGTCTCCTTGCTTTTCTACTTGATGCAACTTATGTGTATCATATCCGTAACCATCTTGTTTGTAGTTGGGTTTCAGTCTGTATGAATCATTTGTAAAGGCATATACTTCAAATGGTATAGAAACCTTACGACAAAACCATACAAGATTGAATAGTTGTTTTACTGTATCATTCAACTGATAGTGCATTGAACCAGACCAGTCTAGTAGAAATACAAGACCATGATTCTTGCCTTCTGGTATAGTGGTAACTTTCTTGAATATGTCCTCGTTATACTTGTATGTGTGTAACTTGTTCATATCAAGCATACCTGTCCTTGATGTTGCCTGTCTTGAGTATGAGTCTGCTGATTTCTTCATTTCAAACTCTTTTACAAGATTATTGACATCTTTGCGAGACTTGTTCTTATGCTCAGAATATCTCTTGATCTCAGCATCAACACACTTAGTGAAGTATTCTAAATGATTTTCGCTAATGTGATCTTTAGTGATGAAGTGTCTGTTTAGTTTATCTCTAATAAGGTCGAACTCAACTTCTACTGAATCAAGATTCAATTCTGGTATAGTTACATAGTTGGTTTCTCTTGCTTCATCATCATTGAGTTTGCTCTGAACATTTCCGTCAAATGATTTCTGTGTGTCAGACTGCTCAATGTTGCCATGATTACCCGCTTTACCCTGTAAAGCAAGTATCTCGTCATCTAACTCGTCATCACTCTCGTTATCTACTGGTGTCTCAAGTTGAGACTTAGATGAGTCATTTGAATCTTGACCATTTTCAGTATCGTTAGAGGGTGTTTGTACCTGTGAATTATCGTCATCATCAGTCTTGTTTGAGTCATCTTGAGAATCATCAATATTGATGTCTACTGACATGCCATTGATAGCACCTTTCTCACTTGAGACAAGTTTCGCTGATAGCAAATTGTCGATTGATTCTTTTTGATCTTTACCTAACTGGAACATTTTGAGTGATAGGTCAAGAACCTCATCAAATGTATTTGCTTGAGTTATTTCAGTAATGAGTTGATTCTCCTCGTCATTGAAATCAATGCAAAGATATGCACCGATCTTGAAATATAGATTGACTCTATCAATAAGTTTTAGGTCATTGATCTCAGTACTATCTACTTCAAAGAAATTGATAGAATGTAACTCCTCGTATCCTTTGTAGAAGTCTTTGTTCAACCCTGCAAATCTTTGCTTCATCAACTTCTCAATTCGAGCATCTTCCACAACATTGACATAGTCATGTGGAATATCTTTATACTTTTCCTCTAACTTATAGTTACGGTTAGGTGTATGAAGTGCATGACCTACCTCGTGTGCTACGAGCATGTCATATACATAATCGCTGTCGATCTTCCATTGTGGTAGTGTAAGAACTCTACGCTCAACATCAAATGATGCTGTTTCGACATTCTTATGCTCGATCAATAGATTCTCTGTCGCAAGTAGTTTAGCAAGGTTGCCTTTGATTTCAATGTTGACAGTCATTTGTATCTGATGATTATAGTATCATTATAGCAAATACAAATGGTTATCTACCAATGCTGTGACAATATTTTTATTGGCACATTAGTATGATTTCGGTTCTAGTGGGTATGTTTCTATTCTCTTTTCTATTGTATGTGATATTGCCATTTCGTTTGTATCTTCCATATGTTGGTCATGTCTACAATATTTGAGTTTGTTTGATAGTTTACTACCGTCATGTTCTATAATTCTAGTGCAAGGTGTTATAATTACATGCACATCACGTTTAGGTCTTTCTTCTCCCCCCGAACCACATGCTACTAATATACTCATACATGAACCCATGTTGAGACGTATTATTCCATATTCTGGTCTATCCTCTTGACCGAACTCTACACACATACCTGTTTGCCATTTCTCGTCAAACAATTCTGTTGGTTCTTCATTCCATTGACGAAAATTAGTCTGACCCATGTTTCCTTATTTGATGCAAATTTTGTGAGTGTATTTCACTTTCATATGAATAATACTTGAACTCTATCCAGTTGTCAAAGGGGTCTTTTATGGTGGTTCTGTGACATCTTACATTTTGTCCATGCAAGTGTGCTTCTTCTGGTCTAATCTTCTTAGGAATAAGAAAATTGTACTTAGAGTCAATTACATTGATCTCAGGGTGTTCTTTGCAATGCTTGATGAGATCAAAGTATTCCTGTCTATCTAAGAATACCAGTCCATTGTGTCTAGGTAATCTTGAGTTAGGTTGTGGAACTGATGTTGCACCCTCTAAGACAGATATGTGATGCCCTGCCATTGACATTATGAACCCGCTTGACCTACCCTTATCTTCAGTTGAGATAGTGAACCGTTGGCAAAACAAACACCCCAACACATCACAATACCAACGAATACCCTCATCTATATCGGGTATGGTAAATGCCATATGCCATAATGTTTTAGTGTTCTTTTGTGATAGAATAGTCACACGAAGTCACGAAGTATGAATAAGTATTATTATTTACACACGAAGAATATATAAGTATGCTATTATAAAATTATGAGTTTCAATCAAAAACGAATAACAGCAGTTATCCCTGCACGAATGTCCTCTGGTAGATTTCCTGGCAAACCACTTGCCAAGATCAATGGCAGAGAAATGGTGTTGATGGTAGCAGATATAGTAAAACAGTCAAAATTTATAGACGAAGTTCTCATTGCTACTGAGGACGAAATTATATGTGATCTTGTAGACAAAGAAGGATATACAGGTATAATTACTGGTAAACATTATACATGCACTCACAGAGTTGCAGAAGTTGCACAAAATCTGCACACCGATTTTGTTTTCAATATTCAAGGAGACGAACCATTGACGAAGTCTGTATGGTTAGACGAAATGATAGAATATGGTGTCACTAATAATATAGATGTACTACAGTCATCACGAGTGTTGGAAGATGGAGAGATAGATGACGAAGATGTTGTGAAGATGGTAGTAAATAATAATAGAGTCATGCACATGCAAAGAAAATGTGATGTTATATGTGATAATATAGTTACTCAATTAGGATTGTATCTTTATAAGATAGACGCAATTAGAGCATTTCCTGATCTCGACATGACATTTGTGAAATATTGGAAAGGTTTAGACACGATTGGTTTTTGTGGTAAATATGATGTAGTGCCTTTTGACCTAAAATGTGGTAAGATAAGGGCAGTTGATCGTACTTGGCACATACAAGAGGTAGAATGGTTGCTACAAATGCAAAAGGAATCCAACTAGGAGCAAATTATCTAAAAGAATCAAATCGTATTGCTTTGATCGGTACTGGTGGGAATCTTGCGATTGCTCAACATATGGCGAGTGACATATATCGACACACGAACAAATTTTGTTTTGCTCCTGACGCTATCAATACCACAGCATTAGGTGGAGACGGAGACTGGAAGAAGAATTGGTTAGATTATGCTTGTATAAATGCAGACCTTATTATAGGTATTACTTGTCGTGTCAATAGTCCGATGGTTGTAGCGTTGGAAAGAGTTGGTGTCCCCGTACTGCTCATTGCTCCAGAACAACACCCTGTTCTTGATACTATTACTATAAACAGTTTATATTACCATGAGTTTGAGATAAATGCTTTGTCTGCGATATATTTGATGATTGCTGCTGGCGGATGGGATCTACCTTTGTTGCCTCATAATGTTGAGTCACGTGATGGCACAACTTATGACGATATAACGAAGTCAAGAGATGACATATACTGTATTGACATTGATGGTACATTGACCGAACCACATGATGGTAGTCCGTGGTCAGCAGTTCCTCGAATGGATAGAATTGCAAAAGTAAACGAATGGTATGATAAAGGTTATACGATATTTCTTATGACAGCAAGAGGATTCATTCATAGTACCTCAAGGTATCCACAGGATATAATATCTCAGCAAGCAGAGGCTGATTACCATTGCAGATCACGAACAGAAGCACAACTTAAGAAGTGGGGTGTAAAGTATCATAAGTTATTTTTTGGTAAACCTAGAGCAAACAAATATATTGATGATCGTGGTGCAGGTGACGATTTTTTAGACTAGAGTAACTCAAACATACTATTACCTTTACTTGTTGTACTATAACCTGTTGGTTTATGGGATAATATCCACTCGTATGCTTGTTCCCAAATTTCCTGCTGCTGGAAAATTCTTTCCTGCTCCAAGAATCCATGTTCTTGTAAGTCATTGAATAGTACCATAGGACTTTTTATTACATCAAGACCAAGAAATGTTGTAACCATGTGTGATCTGTCGCCTGGGTCAATGTCAGCCCAGCAACTTGTCCATTCAAAAAAATCTTTTTGCTTCTTGGTAAGATAATCATATCCCCACTTCAGATGATTCAGGACTAATTGCATTTCTCGCTGCATCTCATGTTTTTGTTTAGTCCTATATTGTTTTATGTTATCGTATATTATTATATCTCTTTGTAAGAAACCACCATAGTATAAGTCAGTGCCTGGCCATGGGATGTAGATGTGCTGGTGATTCAGGAATAACTTACTAAGAGTTTCTTGTCTTGTTATAGGATTACTCATCTGTATCATAGTATAATCATCAGGTATCTTAATAAGTTCCCATTGTTTCCATATATCACACGCCCGCCACGGCAGCAGGACGGATCGGGGCTTCGGAGCGTCCTGAAGTAGTTGTTCTACTTCTTTATAAGACTCGTCTCTTATTGTAACTTGATCGTCTCGTGGTAAAAAGAATAATGANCCTTCAGGTTCTCGCTGCTGGTTTTGGATCGCAACTCTACCNAACTCCCACAGGAATGGTGCTGTACCATAATAACTCTGTACTTTAGTAAATCTATTACTGGTTATCTTATCATGATGATGTTTTGACCATGTATATACTTTGTCAGTGCAAAATGCTTGCTGGTTGGTGTAAAGAAAGTCAGGACGACCTATTGCTTCACGACATACGCCAGGTAAAATTCCAAATAAAAACGAGGTATTGGGGTTTTGACCCAAATACCTCGACATGGTATGATGCCATTTATCAGATTGTTGTGCCATAACGAAAGAAAAGACGCAACGTTACGCCATTCCACCACCCCATTGTTTGTCTACACCATCAGTTGTGGTACGATAATATCCTACATGCTCAGTTTTCTCTAACAATATACTATCAACTTCATCGTCAGATAATACTCCCTTCTCAAGTAATAACTGAACTAAACCTTCTGTAGAAACTTCAATACTATCTTCGTAATATGGTGTCCATAACGTATGATGTTCATAATCTGCTATAGTACCATATTGCCCTGCTAGAGCATTTGTATATAATGTTCTCGAATGATCTACAACGTCAGTTGGAGAACAAGTATAAGGAACCCAATCTTCGTCAAGAGGAGCAAAATCAACTTCCAAGTCAATCATGTTCTTCTCAGGATTTGACCACTTAGGATTTCTTGCTGCTGCTATTTCGTAATTAGTTGCCATTTGTTTTTATGCCTCCGTAGTATTTATGAGTAACGTAACCATAAAGTAGAACTGTAAGCAACAGTTGTGTTGACTGTGACTGAGTTCACTGTGACGTTTACAGAAGCAGTACCGTTGATTGTCAAGTTATCTGTTGGTATATTACCAGCTACTGATAAATGGTCAGTTGCCACGTTACCACCAACACCTACGTTTTCTCCACCCACGTTTACAGAACCACCAACTCCCAAATGGTTAGTAGGAACACCTCTGTTTACGTTATACGAACCACCTTTACCACCTTGTATGTTACCAGCGACGTTTACGTTTGTATTACCTTGAACATTACCACCTTGCAAGTTACCCTGTAAGTTACCATGAATATTACCCGAAGCAAGTGAGGTATTACCTTGAACATTACCACCTTGTAACGATAAGTTTCCACTAGGGTTAGCAGACACGTTACCAGAACCCGAACCAGAACCAGTACCTGAACCTGAGTTCACGAGTGCAGCACCTGAATCATAACCCATGCAACGCCAGTTACCCGAAGGTGCTGAGTTTGATTTTCTTCCTGTTGCATCACTATAACGTAGTGATGATCCCGCTACTGTTGCACCGGGGTTAGTTGCTGAGTTCTCAGCACCTGATTGTTGTAAGAATGCGTATGTACCTACGTCTCCAACACTAGCGTTAGCGTTGACCGTAGCGTCAAGAACGATACTTGCGGTATTGATCGCACTTATTCTTTTATCTGAATCAACCGTAATTATGGGAACTGCTGACGCAGAACCGTAGTTACCGGCACTTACGTCGGTTGTTTGGTTTACGTTTGACCCAGTACCGTATAGAGCCATTGATTTCTAATCTCCTTGTGTTACTATTTAGGCGGAATATACTAGACTTCTTCTAGCATAAACTTATACTTCTTACCACTTCTTCTGTTAGTAAGATAAAGATTCTCCTCACCCTCTTCGATAAGGTAAGAACCCCAAGAGCCATCAATGGTGTTTCCACCCTTGGCTTCGTTGGATAAGTCCAAGTCAGAACTGTAGACGTTTGCCCAACGAGTTCCACTTGCTCCCAAATCACGAGTACCGTTGGCGTTTGGTAATATATTACCTGAAACTGTCAACGTACCAGTAAATGTATCGGAAGTATCTGATCTTAAGAAGGAAGCAGAACTGATACCGTCAAGAGTATCAGCATCAAGACCTGATCCAGCCCCATCAACTGTCTTGATAAGTGTCAAGATTTCGTTGGCAGACTGATCTGCGGTAGCCCCACTCTCAATTCCGTCTAATTTTGAACCATCAGATGCAACGTCTCTACCGTCCACTGTACCAGATACGGTTATGTTACCAGTAACATCAATCCCTGCGGTAAAGTCATGGTTTCCTGTCGATGTGATAGGGCCATTACTTGCTACTGCAACTGAAGCAGAACCATTCTCGATAGTTGTGCTATCAATTGCTGTTGTTGAGGTGTTTGTTATACGACCTTTTGCATCAACTGTGATGATTGGAATTGCAGTTGATGAACCAACTGTTCCAGCAGATACACCTGATGCTGCAAGTGTTACTGCACCACCTGATGAAGCGGTAGCGTCTCCAGACATAGCACCATAGATGTATGTCTTGACTCTACTCATGTCGGAACGTCTATTTGTTCCACCACCACCATCGTCAACGATGATTTCGTCAGCATCAACTAAAGCAGCACCAATATCTGTACCACCGTCAATGTTCAACGCTGATAAGGAAACCTTATTTGCGTTGTCGATTGTTCCGAGGTATGTGTCATTGATTGCAGTTCCCTGCCAAACACCTGTTCCTATAGTACCAAGACTTGTTAGTGATGATGTTACAACAGATGAGCCGAGTGTTGTAGAACTCAATATTGAAGTATTATTTACCTTCAATACCTTACCTGATGCTAGGTTGATGTTTTCTGAAGAACCCCAGTTATCGCCTGTTGCTTCAAAGTTCCATGTTTTATCTCCGTCTCCAGAGTCAACTGTGAATCCTGCACCGTCAGCAGCTGCATCATCAGCAGCTCCTGTAGCAACTTGGAAGTTCTTGTCATCAATGTTGACTGTTGTGGAATTGATTGTGGTAGTCGTTCCGTTTACAGTCAGGTTGCCTGAAATAATGGCGTTGTCGTTGATAGTTGTAGTACCACCATTCGAGTCTATCGTAAGATTACCCGATGATGTTGTTATAGTATTACCATCAAGTGATAAGTTATCAACTGATGCAGATCCTGAAACCGCTAGAGCTCCAGCTATGTTAGTACCATCTAAGTTTGTAGTACCATCAACGTCTAAGTTTCCATTGAAATCAGCATTTCCTGCCAATGTCAATGATGATGCCATGTCAACCGCACCATCTATATCAACAGCATCTAAGTTTGTAGTACCATCAACGTCTAGGTTTCCATTGAAATCAGCGTTCCCTGCTAGAGTTAGCGTAGATGCCATGTCAACAGCACCATCAATGTCCACAGCATCTAAATTAGAAGTACCATCTACATCTAAGTTTCCGTTGAAGTCAGCATTCCCTGCTAATGTTAGGGAAGATGCCATGTCAACAGCACCGTCAATGTCTACAGCATCTAAGTTTGTAGTGCCATCTACATCTATGTTTCCACTGATTGTTTGTGAACCTGTGACTGCTAGTGTTGAACCGTCAAATGTTAGGTTGCCTGAATCTTCTAATGCACCAGACGAACCCGCTATAACAACACGATTGTTTGTTAGGTCACTAACTGTTGCTGAAGATAGAATTGTCTCTGCTCCAGAGATATTTGCTCCACCGTTACCGTCTATCGTACCAGTAACAGTAAGTCCAGCACCAACTGTTGCAGTTGTGGATACTAACTGAGTTATAGTACCAACACCTGAGACACCCATGTTGTCTAAGTCAGTGTGTCCATCTACATCCAAGCTCACGCTTATTGTTTGTGAACCTGTGACTGCTAGTGTTGAACCGTCAAATGTTAGGTTACCACTATCTTCAATCTCTCCTGATGAACCAGCTAAAACGACTCTACCTGATGTTAGGTCAGATATTTTTGCTGTATCTGCTACAAGTGTGTCTATATTTGCTGTGCCATCAATATATAAATCTTTCCATTCTAAACCAGAAGCACCCAAATCTCTAGCGTTATCTGANCTAGGAACTAGGTCACTATCAAAACGACCTGTTGCTGTTATAGTATCACTCGTTGCGTTTCCTAGATCTACGTTACCGTTGATCACGCCATTACCAGTGACCGTTAGGTTTCCTGCTACTGTTGCATTCTCATCAACAGTTAGCGTGTCAATCTTCGCAGTACCATCTATGAATAAATCTTGCCATTCTAAATCAGATTGTCCTAAGTCTCTTGCTCCGTCTGTGCTAGGAGTCAAGTCACTATCAAAACGACCTGTTGCTGTTATGGTATCACTTGTTGCATTTCCTAAATCTGTGTCTCCTGTTACTACTACATTGGTAGTTGTTAAGATTGACCCATCAAAAGTTAGATTACCACTGTCCTCTAGTTCCCCAGATGAACCCGCAATAACGACCCTATTATCGGTAAGGTCTCCGATTTTTGCTGTGTCTGCCAGTAATGCATCGATGTTCGCAGTACCGTCAACGAAAAGATTGTTCCACTCTTTTGTAGCTGAACCTAAATTATATGTGCCATCATCATCAGGAATAATATGTGAATCGACTTCACCACCAAAGACAATATTATCAGTGTTCGCATCCCCTAAAGTTAGTGTGCCTCCATTGAAGGTAGTCGTACCAGTAACTTCAAGGTTACTGTACATAAAAACATCAGAAGCAAAAGTTGATACACCAACGTGTGAGGAAAGACCCGCCACAACTTGTTGATTCTTTCCACCAACCTTGGCTAGTTCTCTTGCCCTAGACATAAGTTATTATACCGTAAGTATTTCTATTCTTATTTATATGACCTTTATTCTAAATGCTAGTCTTTGCGTAATTTCAGGTGCAGTAATGCGTGGTGGTGCAGAAATATGAGTAGTATTATGTTTATATACTATGATACGACCCGGTTTATTACCAACAACCATTTCTGGCCATCCTATATTATAACCACGTTTCCAGTGTGTAGCACCTGTATCCTCATCACTATGAAATGTTATTTCTCCTCCCCAATCAGGTTGCCATACTTTATTCAATATGAATAGAACTGTATAGTATGGGTCATCATCTTTTGCTCTTGGATCACTGTCTTTATGCATTTGACCATTCCTCTGACCTATCTTATCATCTTTCATAGGGTCAGTGGAACGACCATTCAGGTAACAGGTGAATCCTCCAGCAGCTTTATCATATGGTGCATTATACTTATCGTAATATGATTGACCGTTTATAAAATAACCTTTAGGTCCTGACACACCAGCTATTGCTTCCTTCAGTCCATGATCCAGTGTTGCTCTATTATCAAATATTTGATTGTTTATAGACGTAAATATATCCCATGCTTGCTTACAATTANCTNATGTACTNTGATTATCCCACCCGATTGGATGTCTATACATTGAAAANCTGAATAGTGCTATCATATCCTCTATTGAGGTTTCAGCACCTAATATATGTTTACTACTACTTTTACCCGATAGATTGGGAATATACTCCTGAATAGAAACTTTTCTNCCTGATTTATTTTTTANGTCTAGTAAATGGGTCATGCCTATCCATTTACAATACCAGCTAACATCTTGTGCCCAATCATACATTGAGCTNTGCATGTCTTCACTGATTAGACCATCGTAGACTTTTACGTCAACCATAGTATAAAGAGATATGAATTATATAATAACGTACCACTTTAGGGAGTTGTACAGTGTCCCTCCCTTTATACTTCAGTTAGATTGATTTTATATTTCTTACCCGAAATGTTGTTTATCATGAATATATCATCCTTACCTTCTTGTAATGTCCAGTTTCCTTCACTTCCGTCAACATCATTACCACCAGTACCTACATTACTGAAATGCATATCAGCAGTAAATACGTTTTGCCAACGTGTNCCTGGTTCACCCAAGTTTCTAGTAGCGTCTACATCTGGTAACATATTACCATTCAACGTAACATCACCCAAACTTACGTTAGGGTTACCAGTAAGACCTGTAGCATTACCTGAGAATGTGGCAGCAGTGAGAACATTTGTGCCAGGATTCCACTTGAGGTCTGTGTCAGTTCTCAAGTCCTCATTACCAGTCAGGGTATCTACAAATGTGAGGAAATGATCAGCAGAAGTTGTGTTAGTTGCAGTCAACTCGACTTTATCAGCGATCACACTTGTGAGTGCCGAACCATCAACTGCTGCTAATGCTCCTGTAATCTGTCCGCCAGGTATATTTGTAAGAGATGCTCCTGAACCTGAGAATGTGGTAGCAGTTGCGATACCCGCAGTTATAGTACCAGCAGTCTCTATCGTAAGTCTCGCTGTACCATTTACTGAGTTTACTATATTCAGTGCAGCAGTCTGTACACGTGTATTGCCAGTTTGGATTGCAGTTGCATCAATACCCGTAAGGTTTGCACCATTTCCATAGAAATGTGATGCAGTTATAATACCACTAGCGTTGACTGTGGTAGCAAGAAGTTGACTTACAGTAGATACACCTGATGAGTTTATGTCACCAGTAACGTCCCCAGTTAGTCTTCCGGTGAATCCAGATCCTCCGACTCCACCAATACCTGCCACAAAACCACCAATAGCAGTGGCAATACCAGATACATTAATATTTGTTCCATTGAAAAATGCTACAGTAGATACACCAACGGAATTGAGTGACCCTAAGAATCCGAAGCTACCAACAGGTGCTACGAATCCTTTTGAGGTAGTTACAATACCCGTTGCTTGTATTGTATCACTAAAGAACTGATTTGCGGTAGATACACCAGCAGCATTAAAGTTTCCAGTCAATCTACCTGTGACATCACCAGTAACATTACCTGTGACATCTCCTGTCAAATCTCCAGTTACGTCTCCAGTTAGATCGCCAGTGAATCCAGCAGTAGCTGTTACTCCAGCACCGGCTAAATCTCCTTTGAACCCAAGACTTGATGTTATAATACCACTCGCATTTACATGCTCAAACTGTCCGTTCACCTGTATGCTGGCGATACCCACTGATACTTGGTTTACAGTCAAACCAGCACCAACTCTTATCGTACCAACATTACCAAAACCAAACGAACCATCTTCATTCTGTATATTAGTTCTAGCATCAGCAGCAGAGAATATACTTACAATACCTGACTGACCTGGCTCTGGGAAGAATGATAAACCAGCACCTACTTTGAATGTTGTTATACCTGTCGCTCTCGTAAATCCATCAGCGTCCATTACATCATTAGTGGACTTGTTGATTTGCATGGTAGCAATACCAACTTCTATACCACCACCCAAGTCTAACTTCATCTGAGTAACAGTAACACCATTACCCTTAAAGTTTAGTTTTGTAATCGAACCAGCAAAACCAGTTGGAGTTATCTCATCTTTCTGTACTTCTATACCATCAACACTACCAGACGGTGATCCTGAAGGAACATCCCAAAATCTTTCGCCTTCTACAGTACCGTATAGTACCATATTATTATTAGCTGGCAGTCCAAGATTAGGTTCTGCCTCTTCTAATCCAAGGAAAGCAGGAAGACCTGGTGTCTGTTTTCTGTGTGTGGATAGTCCAGCGTATGATGTTACACCAACTCGCCCAGATAATAATCTCATCTTACTTTGCGTTCTCTAGTATACTAATAATGCACTTCATAGTATTATTATTATCCCCTCCAATTTTGAGGATATCGCCTGTCTCCATAACGAGACGTCCATCAATGAATGACATAGCATCTTGATGTGGGATTCTGGCGTCTTTTACGAGTTCAGTATCCACTCCACCTCTACTGTGCTGTACAGTAAATGATGTTATAGATGAACCCTGTCCAACGTTAGATACGTTGCCGAATATTACAAGTGACGCTACACCAGGAGGGCAAGTGTAAATACCCACTGCTGCGTCTGTCACGGTATGTGTAATCGTTCTAAATTTATTTAATGGAATCGCAGCCATCTTACATTTGTCCTCCTAAAGCGATGATTAATGGGGTAAGCGTTGCTTGGATACTCTTATTGAAAGCATCTCCAGATATGGTTCCTGTTTGTTGATTGATAGTGAACCCATCGCCAACCTTAAGGTTTCCTCTCTCATCAGTAGACGTATAGACTACTCTACCTCCTAATTCAGATACTGTTTCATTTTCAGGAATGGTAACACCACCGTTTCTAGGTAGTGCAGCTGGAATAGTATGTCCAGAACCAACAAATTCAAATGTATATGATGACGCAAGAATAAGAGACTGTCTTGCGAATGGAACTGTTGACCCAACGCCCACGTTAGCAGGAAGTGTTTGGTCAATAGTTATGGTAGAAACACCAGCAGTAACAGGTGTCGCACTATTTATAGTAAAATAACTAGGTTCAATTACAGCAGTAGCAGTTGCAGTAACCCCTGATCCAGCAGCGATTGAAACTGTTGGAGTGGATCTATACTGTGATCCAGTAGCGAACATGTTTACAGCAGTTATACTACCAAAACCACTCACGACTGCTGTACCCTCCGCATTAGACCCATTAGGTCCGGAAGGTGCACCTATTGTGACAACAGGTGGGTTTGCAGAAGTATAACCAGATCCTGGATTTGTTACATTGACCTTGATAACCTCATTGAATTGCTCACCAATATAAAATACTTGTCCTGAATATGGTCTATCAGTTATGCCAGATACAGTGACTGTGTTATCTTCTTCTTGTGCTGTTGCTGTAAGTATACCTGTCTGAGTAACTGTACCTATTCCTGATGCAACTAATCCGAATGTACCAAATGATGCGTTGGAGTTGTTGAGATCACACTGTCCACCTGATGTACAACTAATTGCATACTCATCACACACGGTGAATATTGAAACTAACTGTGCATAACCATCATTAGATATAGTAACACCGATACCACCTTGATTATACTGTGTATACGAGTCAACAACCATCGACTTAGTACCATCAGCATGATCTCCATTTATCCTCATACCAATGCTGTTAGGTACAAAGTTTGTACAGTTTCTGACGTATGGAGACTGAGTTATGATACCAGCAATTCTTGCATGACTTCCTGCATCACCAACGTTGAAAGTAATAGTATCAGTAGTGTGTGCTGTAATAGCAGTGAATATACCAGCTATTGGGTCTGATGCTCTAGGATATGGATGATTAGTAGCGAAATAGTCTTGCTCACATTGGAAGTTGAGTGATGATGTTACTATACCTACACTGTTTGAATTGTTTAGACCATGTCCTGCGGACGTAACAGTGGTAACACCTGATGTTGGATCGTATAATATTGCTGTAGGTGTCAATGCATTACCAGCATGCCAGTTAGGTCCTACCTTTATACTATCTACACCCTTCACTGCACCCACATTGACAGTTATAGTATCACTGGTAAATGATGATATGGTAAGTGCTGTATTGTGTGCTGGATCTCCAACTCTTGGATATGTGTGGCTGGTAGCATGGTTGTCAGCATCACATGTAAATGACAGTTTGTCTACGCCTATGGTGATAGTATTGCTAGTATCAAGTCCATGTCCTGCACTTGTTAGTACCAAAACTCCAGTCAAAGGATTATAAGTCGCATCAGTTACAGGCTTAGATCCTCCACCTGTCACCGTAAATGCATCGGCTACTGTCCCACCATTGTATATGTGTGTTCCTGTGTCTTTATTCCATCTATGTCTATTGACAACACCCTGTGGAGGGAATGTTACCATCGCTGCTGTGTTTGCTGCACCAACAAATGACATGTTCTGTAGCAAAGAACCATTATGTACCTCAAACAGATCCTGACCTATATTTGTAGGCATGATCTGTGTATTTCTTAGATCGTCTCCGTCAACTGATACATTTCTTGGTACGAAGATCGGGTTATTTTCTGGATATATTCCTCCTGCTACTCTAATAGTGTCTCCTGCTTTTGCTACACCACACGCACCTTTGACTGATCTTTTTGCAGTTGATAGTGTTTTACCATCAGCAGTGTCGTCTCCATCTTCTGCAACATAATATATGTTCAGTGTAGAAGCACCAGCTCCAACCCATTGTGTATTACCAGAATTATCTGCTGCTAATACAGACCCACCAGCACCAACAGTATTGTTAGAATCACGGAATACACCATCAATTCTAACATTACCTTTCACATCAAGGAGATACTCAGGTTGGGTGCTACCAATACCCACCCTATCATTCGAGTCATCATAAACTAAATTGTCAGCACCACCAAATTTTCCGTCGGATTTTTTGTACTGTATTTGAGTTTGTAATCCCGATGCGTCTGTCTGGATGTCTGCTCCAGCACTCCACGAAACACCAGTTCCAACTGATATAAGAACATTATTATTTGCACCAGCACCTTCATTGCCATCAAATAATTTTTTTCTTATAATAACATCTTTATTGAAATCTATGTCTTTACCTGGCTGGGTGCTACCTATCCCAACCTGATTTGCTGCCAGAACGCCATCAAAATTGGCAGTCGTTGCTACGTCTAGACCGTATTTTGGATCAGTTTTACCAATACCAGTCTTATTATTGTCAGCATCAACTACTAGAGCGTCATCTCCGACCTCTAGACCTTTTTCTACCGCAAATTTCTTATTGACAGTCGCCATTTAACAAAGAACTCCTTGATATGTTTATTTATCAGCTAATACGCATGATATAAGCGATAGCATAATATGGTGGTAAGTTAGCATTAGTGCCACTAACACCCTGTGTATCAATTGATAGTCCAGTTGATACTGATTCAGTATCAGCAGTGTATGCTGCTAGTCTGTCACCATCAGGTCCTCCAGACTGTTCTAGTTCAGATATGTTACCTTGATCTGTGACACCACTAATACCGCTACTAGCAAAATTATTGCCAATAGAGGTTCCATCTCTTGAAGCAAATGCATAGTTATGCTCGTGTCCAGACTCTGTAGTTGAGTGTGAGTGAGATACAATCACTGCGTCTGCACTACCACCTGTGCTGTTAGCAGCATATGCACTACCTCTACCAACAATAAACTTATCAACTAAGTTAGGTGTGCCATTACTTCCATTACATAGAGCCCAGTTACTTGGAACGTTGGCATCTGTTCCAGACCACATTATAATACCACCGATAGGTATAGTACCATTTCCAACAAAATCAGAAGCGGTAACTGTTCCACCTGCTGTGATGTCATCGGCAGCGTTGATATCATCTGTGGATGTAATTTGCTCTGCCTGTAAAGTTTGTGTGACCGTAGCATTTTGCTGAACCACTAAGGTGTTGACTGTGAGTGTAGCACCTGAGAATACCATGGATGAACTATCTTGTAGTTCTCCATTCAACCCTGAGAATACCAATCTACCTGAAGTCAAGTCTGATATTTGTGCACTTCCTGCAACCAATCCAGTTTGGAACGTACCAATACCAGAAACAGTTATGTTACCACCTATGCTTCCATCACCTGTTACATCAAATACTCTACCGCTTGTGTTCTCAGCTATACCAATTGCAACTCTATCGAATGAATAAGAGTCAGTGTGATCGTATGATATTGGACTGAACTTCTTCCAAGGTTGACTAGAATCTGATGTCCTTACCCAACCAAGATAACCACCCTTATCGTACGTTGTGTTGATTATAACTTCATCTGTTGATGAAGTAGGAGCAGTCTGGTTAGATCCATTCACCCCGATGATTACACTATTACCTACGTTACCTGATCTATTACCCTTCAATTCAATGTCAACAAACTCTGAATTTCCCAAACTATAAAGGTTAGAGTTGACTGTAAGTTCATCTAATGTCAGTGTGCTAGGTAGTGCAGTGGTTGTAGTAGCGTCAAACTCATTAATAGTTGACTTCTCTTCACCAGTAATAGCATCTATCTTCTTCCTACCAACAAAGAACTCACCCTTGTCGTTCATACCTGAGTACACAATTGTACCACCTCTAGAGGTAGTTGCCTGTGCTAATAGTTGCTCATCGTCATCTAAAACTCTGGTTTGAGTTTGTGGTAGTGACGTTGAGTAGTTACCTGGACCGAAACCAATGTATTCAAAAGTATGTCCTGATGCTCTGATCGTACTATGACGTCTTGACTCCATTGGTAATACTTTGATCTTCACCGCAGCAGCGTAAGCAGGGTGTGATGTAGCATTAGTACCCAATGCACCCCTTGCTATAGAAGTTGTAGCATTGCTTGTAATACGAACAATCTCATTCTCTATCTGTAGGTAGTCGCCTCTTCTGAGTTTGGAGTGGTTCTGTACTGATAATGTATTAGTTGTGGTAGTAAGACCTGATGTTAGGTTAGTTGTAACACCACCATATAATGTTATACCTCTATTTTTTCCTCGTAAACCAATACCTGATCCATGTGCTATAGGTCCTACTTGGAATGCAGGAGCTGTGCCAGCATCCATCTTGACTGATACTGATGATCCATAACCAATCCTATCTTGAACTGAGAACGTTCCGTTGAATACTGACCTATCACCTGTGTTACCTGAAATAACAATTTGATCACCACGCCTTAGTCCTATGTCTCTATGTAATGTGACCGTAGCAATACCACTTATAGTATCATGTACAATATTATTGATGGCAGTTGCAACACCAACATGGTACATATATCCACCTGTAGATCCAACTGAGATATTAGTCTTCTCAAACATCACCTTATTTGGATCTGTGATGTTGGTTATTCTACTAAGACCATTGTACTGATCACTTCCTACACCAACAACCTGAATTACATCACCTACATTATTGTCGATTTCGGTGACAGTTACTTGACAATCAGAACCTGGTGTAATGAATGGTATTCCCTTTACAGTAAGAACATCACCCACTGTATAACCTGTACCATGATCGACTAGATCAATTGCTGTGATAGTTGCAGCAGCAGCGACAGTTACGTCAGCAGTAGCACCCTTACCTGTACCACCAACAAGATCTACACTGAAGTAGAATTCAGCTGAACCAGAGTTAGTTCCATACTGTGTACCACCAGTTATGTTACCAAGATTCAATATACCATTAAATCCATGATCAACCTCAGTAAAGATGCTAACATCTGTTCCTGAAATGCTGGAAGTGGTCAATCCAATACCAACACCAGTGTCTTCTATTAAATTAAGACTACTCTCTTTTGTAATACTATGTGCAGGATCACTACCCTCTACCTGACCTATCAATCCTCTTAGAGCATATGATTTAGTTGGTTCTGGGTCGTCGACTGGATTATCTACATTTACCCGTGGTCTCAAATCATTGATATTTTGTGGGAATCTATTTTGTCCAATATCAAATGGTGATACCTCAGGTATGTTATGGTAAGATAACAGAGTTAGATTATAGATACCATCTTGACTGCCTGGTCTGTGCTCCTGAATTACTTGATGGTTGAAGATTTGATATGCATTACCATAATCTTTTCTTACGAAGTAAGGAGAGAACGTACGACCTGATCCAACAACGTTATTATTATGTAATGTATATGGTATGCCAGTGGTGATAGTTGAGATACCGCCAGGATTAGTGCTTATACCAATACTAAACGTCTTCTTATCATTGATCTCTAATACTTCAAATACACCATTATATCCTTGATTTGCTAATCCACCACTGTTATTTTGTGATCTTAGTCTATTGATTTGTACAGTCTGACCTCTCTTCAACCTATGTGGGAACTTAGATGTGATGATACCAACGTTGCTTGACCATGAAGCATGAATAATGTTAGTGTCAGTTCTAAGATCTGTATCACTAGCAAGGTCTACATTGTCATTCTGGAACTTATCATCATCTATGACAGCACCACTATCTTGTATGACATAACCATTCTGTGGTGGTGCAGCGTTTGATGCTCCCTCAGGGATTATATAAGTTGCTTGATATATTTTCTCTAAATCTCTTCTATTATCAACCTGTCTTTTGACAAATACGTTAGTTGTTTCAGGTGTAATACCAGCCTGATTCTGTACTATAAACGTATGTAACTCATTACCTGAGTCTACATTGACGTGCCAACCAGTCTCATCCCATTGTATTGGGTGACCAGGATCACCTGGCACTTTACTTTCGACATCAGAAATGATAGTTAGTTCACCACCAAGGTTGTTAACGCCAGCAATATTATTATTTGCTAGTGCATTATTCTTAGTTGTTGCTATCTTGATTTGGTTAGCAGCAAGTGATGCTGTTATAGCGAAGTATGTCTTCTTATGCTCTATGCCATCAGGTAATGATCCAGTATCACTAAAGAACTTGATTGACTCACCTTGAAATAGATTATGATCTGCTTGTAGTGTTATAACATCACTTGTTATACTATTGATTCCAGCGAGTCTGCCTACCTTGTGGATTTTTCGACCAGAAGGTCCTACTCCACTAGGAACTGTCATCAATACATTTGCTGTTGACGTGATACCAGCGATGGTAAGGTTTAGTGTCTCACCAATCCTGTTACCAACAGTAAATACTGAGGTTTTATCTGTAGGAACTGTGTCCTTGTTCTTGAATCCTCTAATGTATAACTTATTACTTGGTGCTCCAACTGTGTCTTCTACATCTAACTTCAACCAGTTAAAGTTTACTTCGTTAGCAAAGTTCTTCTGTGCTGGAAGTATGTTGACAAGATATCCTTTATCATCTTTATTGAACGCATCAAACTTGAATCCATCAGCACCTAACGCTTTCTCACCAAAGTTAGAGTTAGAGTTAGTGATAGATGAGTCACCACCTGACTCACAAATAAAGTGCTTACCACAACCTACAGCAAACGTAGATACTAGCTGTAACACAGCATCATTAGATGCCTTGATATGAAAACTCTCATGACTTGGTTTGTGTATTGCAAACGAGTCAGTGTGTAGTGTAGTAGAACTTCCTAATGTTGCTTGGTCTTTATAAGTTCCAGATACTGAGTCATACTTTACAAATGCATTATCATCCTTGTTTAGTGATACACCAGTGAACTGGGCAGCAACCATTGACTTGAATCCAGATGCTTTTGCACCATCAGCATGAAGTCCGTTCATACCAAACACTGATCTTACAGAACAGTTGAAGATATATGGAGATGATGATGCTACGGTATCACTCTCAATCGCAACAGTTGGGGCTAGACCTGACAGGTTGGGAGTTGCTGTAGATGCTGGTGCAGTTGTTACACTATAAGTAAACAACGTATCACTCAATACCTGAGTAACAATATGAACACCATCATACTCTGTACCGTTAACGTTACCTGATCCGGCTACGCCTCTTATTATAACTGGAGTACCCACGTTATAATCATGTGGTTCAGCAGTTTGAACCGACACAACTGTGGTAGCAGTGGATGATGATGGGTTTACACCTGAATATATGTCCTCAATCTCAATTGCACCTACCTGAGATAGTTCTCCAACGATTCTTGATTCGTCTGTTACCTTCTCAAAGTCTGTATTGCTAGGATATGATGGGATAGCACGACCAGAACTATTACCAAATGCCAGTGTCAACTTAGCATAGTACATGTCTAGGTCAGTTAGACCCTTACCAGTTATCTCATTCTTACCATCAGCAAACTCAAATGCAGTTAGTTTGTGGTGTGAGAAATTTGGTTGATATACTGATGTTGTGTAGTCTTTGAATATTCTATCTGCTGGATCTCCATCAAATATTGTGACTTCTCTAAAGTAACAACCACCAGTAACTCTGAAAATCGCACTGTTTGCTATGTTGGTGTTAGCTGGGTCTGGTACAAACTTAGGTCTTACCTTCGTTTTTCTAAGATCCATACCAACGATGGATGTACCACGTGGCATGATGACACCACCGTGTGCAGAGTTGAATTGAAAGAGAACGTTTTGATCGCTCTGTACATCAAACTCTGTACCTATAGAGAATTCATTTATTGCCTGACTAGAACCATTGACATCAGTAACTGCTCCCGCAGTGTTGATCTGATAACCTGGTCTGTTGTCAATATAATGAATACCTGGTGCTACTACAATAGTAGTCTTATCAAACTTATCATTATCTTTACCCAACTGATATGAAAATCTAGCAGACTCAAGTAGTGCCCTCTGGATAGTTTTAAAGGGTCTAGTTCTAGAATTACCTGTGTTGCTTATATCATCAGTCGCATCTAATTCTTCAGGATTAACGTATAGAACATTACCCTGTATATTTTTTAGAAAATTTTCAAGTCTACTTAACGGCATTACCTATAAATCCTGACACCAATTCCTTCAACCTATTTAGCAGCCATCGTCGTTGAACTTTGTGTGTATCAGTACAATATAGTCCTCATCGTCTACATCTTCGGATTCCTCCTCCAATATACGACGATTGTACTCACTTAAATTTGAATTCATTACCTTAGGGGAAGTCTTTGTAAGATAGGTGAAATATCTGTCTCTACTCTTTGTACAATCTTCTCCAATATATTTACATCTAAATGCATAAATGGTGGGATAATCCCCAACATTCTCAATAAACCATCGACAAAAAGTGCAAGTGTAGTAAAACCAAGTATCATACTGATGACAGTGGCATCTCTATTATGCTTACGCATTGACTCCTCGTCAATCCTCCTTGCCTCCTCTACTGCTTCGGCAATTAGTTGATTCACTTCCTTCTTTGTATAATATTGTGTCTCAAGATTGAGTTTTACAAAATCTGAAGTTGGAATCTGACTGACTAATTTTTGTATCATGATTTTTGTCTTTAGGATATGTATAACAATTCTATCTCTTCATCAATCTCAACTGCCTTTTTTGACATTTGATGAATTGTGCAGAACTGGTCAGCATCATCGCAATCAATTGTTTGCACCTGACCATCACACCCATGGATTTTTACTGATGCCCTTGGGATGTTGATTTCGATTTTACTGACGTATTCTTCAATGTTCATGGGAGATTTGTAGTTCTCCCTAATATAACGCAAAAGACTACCTATGTCAATCTGAAATGGTTTCTCCGTCTTTGACGTTTGCCATAGCATTATACTGTCCTGCAATACTAGCACCTAAGTTGTTTTTGATTTGAACCTGTCTTCCACCATAGTTTATTGATTCAATGTATAGTTCTTGCCATACACCATATGGTGTTATTTGCACAACTAATGATTCTGGTTTGATTTTGTTTGCCCACGCATCAGGAAGAGATATGAGACCATCGGGTGGAATCTTACCTTTACATCTAATCGTAGCTTTTGTTGGTGAATAGTCTTCTTTCGCTGCCATTTGCTGATATATTATTACTTTTGTATTTATACTTATCTAGAATAGTTAGAATCGTCATAATTAGGATCTGGATAATCCTCCCAAGTTTTTCCTTGATACTCAACCACGAGTGGGTTGACGTCTTTCCTCTCAGCGTATACATGATAAAAACAATCAGTAACACCTTCAAGTGTTATCTTATTATCATCCCATTCTTTTACTATAATATCTGTGCTGATCCAACTGGTTGTGTTTGAACCGTGATACTATCAATCACCACAAGGTCTTTCCAATAATCTGGTAAGAAAATTTCATTGTCCTGTGTTCTACCTCTAAAATATACACCAACCTCAGGTCCTTCAATACAAGCATACCTAAGTCTGTGACCCTCACCTTTGCTAGGATGAACCATATCAAATGGTTTAGGTAATGAATCAGCGACTTTATGTCTTGCTTCTAATCTTCCTGTTGATAAGCAATCAACAGTCCCTGTGACGAATACATTACCGTCAATATAAACATGATTAGGTCCTTTCTCCCCATTGACTCTTACATCTCCCTCTATATGTGCTGCTCTACCCTTGACACCAGGTGAAAATCCTCCTAAATCCGTTCCTACATTGAGAACTCCTTTAGCAAAACCTCCTGCATGCTTACCTATGAACGCAGGTCCTGAAGCAGCAAGTGTGCCTACAAATGGTTTATCACCATCTAAAGTCTTTACTGATTGATCAACATGTGGTTCAGGTCCTATTACGATTTTACCTGAGAAAATATCTGGTATATTCATTTTTGTATTTTACTAATGAATTCTTTGAGTGATGGTGGTATGATCTTAGAGTTATTTTCATGTACATGAACAAACCCTCCTTGCAATACATGTGCAGCATCTGATCTTGCTATAAGATTCTGTGTTGCAATGACTTGCACATTACTACCATTCAATTTAGCAGTTTTCTTTGCTTCTGCAAAGAAATCCTGATTTGCATTTAGTTTTATATTACCATCCACAGCGTCATTTGCTGTCATAACTATCTTTGCAGCATTCACGTTGAACTCACCACCACATTCAATATTGAAGTCTCCATCTACCTTTATACAAAGAGGTCCTGATCCTGACTGTATAATATTAGAACCAGGATTATCTACCTCTATACCTCTTTTAGATCTCAGTTCCCAACCACCATCTCTGAATAGACGTAAGACTGCATCTGATCCTGCTTTCAACTGGCAATCTGCTTTTCTTAATACATCTTTATCTTCCCTACCGAGCCTTAGTTCGCCATCATGGGGATGATGTATTATTATTGGTGGTACTTTATTCTTTGACATTACGAACCTCTAGGACAATCTACTACAGTGAGGATACTTGTGCTTGGCACACTAGGTGATGCATATTCTTTCACTGGCACAAATTTTGTTCTAGGTCTTAGAACTGCACCATAACCAGTAGAACTATTCACAGCAAGAGCAGATAAACCACCTCCCATTGGGCAAGATCCTTTTAGTCCTACTATTCTACCATTGATTACCTCTGGTGTCATCACACAACCATCATCTGTTGATACTGTGTCTGTTGGTTGGTATCCTGTACCTGTGCTGATAACATCTGCACCATCAATAACGCCAACCACCTCTTCTCCTCCAGTACTACCAGATCCAAGATAACCATCACCTGTTTCTATCATAATAACCTCTACAACTTTCTCATCCTCTACAACTGCTATACCAGTAGCACCTCTACCATTGTCACAATTATCTACAAACGATACATATGGAGTCTCAGTATATCCCAAACCAAGATCTTTCATGTCTACACCCACAACTTGTCCTATTTCATTGACAACTGCCTGACCAAATGCTCCGATACCACCTCCACCAAAGAACTGCACACTAGGTGGTTGACATGTCTCAGGGTCATATGGATTACAAGGACCTGCTAATTTCTCTAACTCGCTCATAGGTCCTGGATCTCCAGTCATACCAGGAAAAATATTGTCCATCATACCATCAATACCTTTACCAGTTTTACTCATAAGGTTTGTCATCCCAATCATCTTAGCAAAGTCCATATCTTTCTTGCCTGTCTGTCCTTTGTTCAACTCAACATCTAAGTCTAACTTACACTCAGAATCTTCACAAGCAAGAAGATTCATAAGACCTTGAATAGCACCTATCGCTTTACTTAGCATTCCCCCAAAATCAGGTAAAGCAATATTTGGTATAAGACCTTTGATACCAGCCATCAATGGAGCGATTGCTTTCTGTATATCA
>JGI24820J26691_1000010_pt1 | contig 41596 bp, 44 predicted proteins | sample METZYME_5_50m_FD_26691 | JGI IMG/M metagenome (IMG submission 26691) | reverse complement strand
TTTTCAAAAGCTCTAGTTGCTTTTTCAAGTAGCTCAAGAGGGCTTTCACCTTCTGCTTCTTCAACATTCTCNGTTGCGAAATCTCCACCAAAAACGCTAGCTAAGGCTTCAGACAAAGATTCCTCCATTATTATTCTGTCTTGAAAAACAACTACAACAAATTTAAATTCAGGTAATGGATTCTGCTCTCCTTGGAGATAAATTGGTTGATAATAAAGTATTGATTGATTTATAGGAACAACAAAAAGGTTACCTTTAATAACACTAGAACCTTGCTGATCAAGAAGAGTAAATATTTGAGAAATATCAGGGTCCTGGTTAATTCTAGTTGCAACCTGGCTAGGTCCATCGACAAATTCACCTTTTGGTAGCCTAAAGTCAATTAACTGTCCATAATTTTCTGGATCTGCATCTGCAACTAAGAAGGACTGCATATTTGGTCTATTCTCTGGATTAAATGGTTGAAAAATTAGATAACTCAAATCACTTTCCCCAGGCAAGCTCATTAACAGATAATATGGCAACATTGGTTTAAATCCAATTTCTGTAAATTCTCCCCTTAAGGTAGCAACTCTAGGTGTCGTTGAGGAGTCAGATGGTATTACCCATGGGTCTTCATCTGCATAAAATACTCGTGGATCAATCATGTGATAATCTCTATACATGTCGGATTGAATTGTAAATAAATCTTCTGGGTATCTTATATGATCAAGCAACTCAGTGCTCATTGAGCTTTTTGGTGTAAAAAGATTTGGAAAAATATCGTTGTATGACAAAATTAGTGGATCATTTTCATCAACAACATAAAAATTCATTGTACCGTCATATGCATTAACTACTGCTTTAACAGAGTTTCTTAAATAGTTAAAGTTCATAGGAAGACCGGAGTTTTCATTAATTCTTCTTGTATCAGCTGGTTGAGCATAGGGATATTTGTCAGACACTGTATACATATCAATTATCCAAAACAAATTTCCATCTATTAATGCCAAATATGGATCATTGTCTGTATATAAAAATGGAGCGGCCTTTTTAACTCTACTTACAACATTTCGTTCCATAATTAATTTTGAGTCATCAGATAGCTGGTTTGAAATTAACAGGTTCAATTCACTATATCGTAGTGCGAAACCAAGCCTTCTAAAAAATGAACCAATTCCTACACCACCATCTCCTGAGTAATTTGTATATGCAACTGACTGACCCTCTGTTGACAATGGGTAATCAACTTCGTCTTGTAAAGAGTTTACAACTACATATTCAACTGACTCTGCTGATTCGCCAAAGTAAATTCTTGGTTGTTCAACTTCTAGTTCACTAACAGTTGTATTCGCAGGCACACCTTTTACATAAAAATCTGGTTGACCTTGGCTTGCAACATCATTTGCTGGACTAAAAACTACACCATAACCATGTGTGTATTGAAGTCTTTCATTGACCCAACCAACTGCCGGCAAATTTGTTTGATCTAACTCTCTAGCTGAGACCATTACCTGTGTTAGCTCACCATTTATTTTATAACGATCAACATCTACTTCATCAAGTGCGTAATATGCTCTAATCTCCTGTAGCTGACTGTATGTTTCAGCTAAAACAGTAGGATCCCATAATCTAATATTGTCGACAGTTTGTGCATTATCAGCTATATCGTTGTCTGTTAGATCTGGTGATGCTTCGAATGATTTTTCTTCGATACTATTTAAACCATAAGCAAGTCTTGTATAGTTTATGTGATTCTCAACATAAGGAAGTTCTTTATTCAACTCATCAGGCACAACTCTAAATCTTTGGATTGCTGCAGGAACAACTCCACCAACGATTATTGAAACAGCAAGCCACAAGCTAATTGCTGTAGCAGGTAATAACCAACCTCTTCGTTTTATATTGACTAGCAACAATATCGCACCAAACAATGAAATTAATATCAATAGATTTAAAGCTGGCAAATGCGCAACTACATCTGTATAACTGGCGCCAAAAACTTTTCCTCGTGGAGAATATAAAAGTTCCATAGAGTCCAGTCTGTAAGCGAACGCTTTGAGTAATGCTACAAATGCAAGCAAAACAGAAAGATGAGCCTTTGCACCACTACTTACTTCAGGTAATCTACCTTGTCGAAGCTGTAAAGCTCCCGTTGCGATAAAGAATAAAACAATAATAAATGAAGTAAAGATGACCAATTGAAATCCCCAGGAAACGAACAGTCTGTATAGTGGCAAACCAAAAACATAACTTGATACATCGTTTTGAAAAATAGGATCTGTAACTCCAAATGACTTTTGATTTATAAATAATAAAACCTGTTCCCATAATTGGGAAGCTCCAGCACCAAGAAATATAGAAAGACCAATAGCACCCCAAAGTCTATATTTTAGGAAACGTTCATTAAAAAATTCACGAAATCTAGATAATGGATCTTGGGATTCAAATGATTCAAAAATATCCATCACTGGTGTCGCTCTTACGGCAAGTCTTAAATTTATAAAAATGAATGCAAATGCCAAAAGTGATGTAGCCGCGACAAGAATAGATTTTGTTAAAAGAATTTTTATCCAAACTGAATTTAAGTCAACAGAATCAAACCACAAATAATTGGTAAAAAAAGTTGCTATTGCTCTTGCAATTGAAAATCCAATAATTCCAACAAAAACAAGAAAAGATAAGCCTCTTCTTTCATTGCCAGTATTTGTACCGCCGATATTAACCATGTTTATATATTATTTATCTCTCGTCTTTAACGTGAACTATACTGCGAAATAACTGATAATGCTTCATCGAAAGAATCAACAGCAACTATTGCTGTTTTTTCAGTTTCAAATGGTCTAGCCTCTTCAAAATTCGCTATTGGAACAAGAATCAGTTCAGCGCCAGCTCTTTTTGCAGCAATTATTTTTTGTTTGATACCACCTACCGGTCCTATCGAGCCATCAATTTCAATTGTCCCAGTCCCCGCAATAATCATAGAATTTGTTATATCCTCTGGTATTAAATTATTGTAAACATTTAAAGCCATCATTAGGCCTGCTGAAGGCCCTCCGACATTTCCTGTCTTAATATCTATTTCGAAAGGGAAGTCAAATCTTTCATTTACAGTCGTAGCAAGAAACCCAACCATAGGTTCACCTTTGTATTCAACGTGTTCAATAAGAGTGGTCTCTACAAACATTTGCTTTAATTCTCCATCTACTTCTCTAAGTAAACCAATTGTTACAGATTCCCCAATACTGTATGTTCTTAAAGTGGATATGAACTCAGTTGTAGAACTAATTTCTTTATTGTTGATTGAATTTAATAAATCACCTTTTTTTAACTTTTCTTTTACTGGTGAATCGTCGAGTAAACCTACTACTGAAACTCCATCACCTTTTGAACTAATTTCATAACCTACATTTTTTAAAGCTACAGCAATGGCAACATTTTCGGATGTTCTCATATTTTGAATACTAATTTCACTAAGTTCCTTAGGAGTAACACCATCAGGTAAAATTTCTTCTCTTGGATATAAATCATATGAATCATTGATTAAAGACCATGCATAAATTAATGCATTTGCCTCATCTCTCCTCACAGTAAGTTGATAGAGATTACCTTCAAAATCATAATTTTTTATTTCCCCATAATCTATTTCCCACTGATAAGGAGGTCCAGGAGACATAAAGTAATAATCTGTCTTAACAAGAGATAAAGATGAAACAGTTATAAAAACAATAATGAAAGGGATAATTATTTTTTTCTTTGTTTTTAACAAATTGTACATAGAAAGATTTTAGATTTAAAAAAAAATAAAGAGCCGGTATATTACCGGCTCTTTATATCAAATAGTTAAATATTAACTACAAGCGCCCGCACTCCAATCAGTGTTTGCGGCTGTTGGCCCAATGTATGGCCAAGCTAGTGTGTTAATACCACTCAAATTGTCTGCTGTAGGAACTCCAACATATGTTTCTGTTTGACCTCCATCACGACCAAGATTTTTAATAGGCATCATTTGATCAGAACTAACATCAACATTAGCTGCTGCTCTTCTAATACCCGCTCTTGTTAAATCTCCACCTTTTATAGCGGCTTTGAGTACATCTCTTAAATGATACTGTGATGTCCAACCAGCTGTAACGAATAAGTTACCTGTATTTTGACCCACTGCTTCAAAAGTAGCTCTCATAGCTGCATGACCTGGTGTATCTGCTTCATACGGTTGTGTGAAAGCAGTTACATACATTGACCCAGAAGTAAATAATGGTGCCAAAGCAAATCCTTCTCTAACGAAACTATCGTTAAATGATGGAGCTGCCATCATAGCAATTGGCGTTATGCCTTGCTGGAATGCACCACCAGCAACTTGAGCCATTGCTGTAGGTCCTAAAGCTGGGAAATAAGCGTCGACTGGTTGTGTAACCATTAAGCCGACTGCTTGTGCAACGTCGAATTCAGTAGCTGGAGGTAAATAACTCCATGCGACTGTTACTCCGTTTGCTTCTGCAGCAGCCTGTACACCTTTAGCCCAGTCACCACCGTAATCACCAGCATTACCGATAATTCCAATAGTTTTAATGTCTACTGGTAAGCTTGCTAGCGCCCAGTCAAGAGCATTCATACCTTGTGCACAATATGAAGATCCGAATTCAACAATTAAGCCTTTATCAAGTTCTTTATATGCATAACCTGAATACCAACTCATTGGTGCTGCAATCATATTATCTTTATCTAGTTCATCAAGAATAAATAAAGTTTGCGGTGTTCCTAAAGACATAGCTAATGCTGCAACATTATCTCTTTGAGAATTATAAACCTCTAAATGTTTTGCAGGATTGTATTGTGCGTCTCCACCTTCAACAATTGTTACGCTATAGTCTCCAACTCCGCCGGATGTGTTTGCCCATAGCCAGAATGCTCTTTGTCCGAGCTCAAGTGCTGGACCTAGTGCTCCATAAGGACCTGTATAGTCATTTATGAGCCCAAGATATATACATCCCTTGGATGGGTCTGCACCTGTTGGAAATGATCCAACAGCTTCTGGACATGGGTCTGAAGTTACTCCCACTCCTGTTTTAACAGATTGTGCGGTTGTTACTGCAGGTGAGTCTAAAGTTTCAACAACTTCAGGTGTTGCTTCCTCTACAACTTCCTCCTCAGCAGCGTCACCACCACAGGCTACTAAAACAAGGGCAAAAATAGTAAATAGAATGATCCCTTGCTTACGCAATGATTTCATTTCTCCCCCTTAGATTTATTAGTACTAATAATTAAAGATTAGTAGATTTTTTCTTATCTAGTAGGAAAAAGGCCAGGCTTTAAAATAATTACGTAACCTAAACCATATACCCCATAGTCCTCTAGGTTCAAATATCAAAAATAAGATTATACAAAGCCCAAAAAGCATCGCTTCTATTTGGCCTAAATTAAGGGGTAACGCTGATTCTGTTAAGTGTGTTATTTTCAAAATATATTGAATAAAACCTGGTGCCATAATATAGAAAAATGCTCCAAAAAGAGGTCCTAATACTGTGCCTGCACCACCAATCACAATTATTGCTACAGCCAAAATAGAAAATAATAGGTTAAATAGACCTGGCTCTACACCACCAGAAATTGTAGATGCCATAGCGCCGCCAACTCCAGCATAAAAACTTGCAAGAGCAAATGCGCTAGCTTTATATCTAAATAAATTTACACCTAAAGCTTCAGCTGCGATATCTCCATCACGTATTCCCGCATACGCTCTACCTGCTCTTGAACGTACAATATTTTTAAAACCGAAACCCATGACTATACATAAAAACAAACATATTAAATACTGAATTTGATTTTTCTCAAGTAAGAAATTACCAAATACTAAACCTTCCTCAAGGTTGATACCAAAAAGTACAAGCTTAGCCACCTTTCTTCCAATACCTGCCCCACCAGTTACTGATATAAAATTTGAAAAAATATGTGAACAAATAAATAGGAATGCAAGAGTTACTAAAGCTAAGTTTAATCCTTTTAGTCGAACTGCTAGTGGGGCCAAAATAAGACTAAAAAGTGCTGCTACAATTCCAGCTGCTGGTAGCCAAATTAACATATCAAGTTCATAACCCCATACACTGTTTGAAGCGACTCCTCCTAGTACTGCTGCTGTGTATACACCAATACCAATAAATGATCCATGCGCTAATGTAATCTGTCCTGCTAACCCAGAAACTATATTTATTCCCCAAGCACCTATTGAAAAAGTTAGTGATCTTGATATTAGTAAAATCCAATAATCTGTTGCTACAAAGCAAAGAGATACTGATAATACAAATAAAACAGCAAACCAAAATTTCTGTGTATTGTTTGAAAATATTGCAGTTTCTTTATCGTAGTTTGTGTAAAGATTTGGTCTACTTTTCATACTCTTTCAACTTCCTTTGTACCGTATAAGCCATCAGGTTTTACAACTAAAATAAAAAACATAATTATATATGGTGCAAGCAGTGAAAAGCCATTTCCTAGTGTTATACCTGTTAAAATTTCAAAATCATATTGATAATAAGCAACATACCCCTGTGTTAATCCAATAATTATTGAACCAACGACTGCCCCAGGAATTGAGTCTAAACCACCAATAACTACTGCTGGTAAAGCTCTTAGTGCAACAACAAAACTCGTCTGCGACAGCGTATTGAAACCGCCAGTAATAAAAAACCCTGCGAAAGCAGCCAAAATTCCAGCAATAAACCAGACAAGTCCGAATATTCTTCCAACATTAATTCCTTGTGCTAGGGCTGCTTCTTGATCAAATGAAGTAGCCCTCATTGCTACACCATATTTTGACTTTCTAAAAAAAACATTTAAAGCAACGATGATAAAAATTGCTGTCGCTAATGCAGCAATTTCTAGATATTTGATAGTCACCTCACCAATTTGTGCTGACCCAAAGTTTCCAAATGATGGAAATGGATCTCCCATATATCTTGGATTAAGGCCTATCCAATTATCTAAAGTAGTTCTCAATAATATATCAATACCTATCGTTAATATTGCTACAGAAAATACTGGTTCACCTACCATTGGTCTCAAGAAAGTTCTTTCGACAATAAGTCCCAAAACACCTGTTAACGAAATACCTATAAACAAAGCTACCCAAAAAGGTACACCCCTGTCAACAGCCAACGAACTTATCAGCCCTGCTCCTACTACTGCTAAAGCTGGTTGCGCAAAACTTAAAACATCCATTGATTTGTAAATTAAAACAAAACCAATAGCAACTAAAGAATAAATAGCTGCTAACGATAGCCCTTCAACAGTAGCTTGCAGAAATATTGTCAAGAATACATCTCCTCAATCAAATCACTAAATTGTTCAATCAAAACATTCCTTTTTACTTTCTGAGTCGCAGTAAGCTCGCCCTCTTCATGATCTAATTCTTTAGGGATCATTCGAAATTCTCTCACTTCCAACGATGAAGTCTTTTCATTAGCCTTTAAAATTTCTTTCCATACTAAATCTTTTACCTCTTGCTTTTCAGATAAGTCCCTATAGGTTGTATGTGGAATATTTTTTCTTAAAGCCCAGTTTGATACAGTATCAAACTCTATTCCAATTAAAACAGAAAGGAACTTTCTTCTATCACCAATTACAATTGCTTCTTTAACAAATGGTGATACCTTAATTTTATTTTCTATTTCAGAAGGTGAGACATTTTTTCCACCACTCGTGATAATAATATCTCTTTTTCTATCAACAATTTTGACAAAATCACCTTCAAAAATTCCTACATCACCTGTATATAGCCATCCATCTTTATCAATAGTTTCATTTGTAGCTTGTTCATCCTTAAAGTAGCCTTTGAATACACCACCACTTCTAATTAAAATTTCCCCATCTTCTGCAAGCTTTAATTCAACACCATGAGCTGGAACTCCAACCGTGCCTATTTTTATATTTTCAGGACTGTTACTAGTTGCATACGCACAATTTTCCGTCATTCCATAAGCTTCGAACAAAGGGACACCAATACTCATAAAAAATTTAAGTACTTCTGGTGCAATTGGAGCTGCACCTGATGCAGCAAATTCTGCTCTTTGCAAACCAAGTTTTTTCCTTAACGATCTAAAAGATAAAATATAACCAATTGATAAGAGAATCTTCGCTAAGAAATCATCAAAATTTTTGTTTAGCTTTCTCTCAACCGCAATATCACCCAAGAACGTTGAAAATTTGAACAATAGTCTTTTTACATATGAAGCATCTTTCATCTTGACAAGTGCACTTGAATGCATCTTTTCTAATATTCTTGGAACAGCAGGAAAAATTGTTGGTTGTATTTCTGCTAAATCTGTTTGGACTGTGTCGATAGATTCTGCAAAATTTATAGTTGCCATCAAATGAATTCCGATCAATAAATCAATAAGGCGTCCAAAAACATGGCAAAGTGGTAAATATGATAAAAATTGGGAATCACCTTCACTTAAATTATTAGAAATTGGAAAATATGGAAGTTGAGTAGCTACCCATCGTAAATTACCGTGAGTTAGCATTGATCCTTTCGGAGGGCCGGTAGTTCCAGAAGTGTAAACCATAATGGCTACATCATTGTCATCTAGTTTTTTTATTTCATTTTCCACAAATTCAGGAAAAGATTCATATTCACCTTTACCAATATCTAAAAATTCAGAAAAAGTCATTAGCTTTGGATGGTCATAGTTATACATTCCCTTGTTTTCAAAATAAATTATTTTTTCTAACTGAGGAAGTGAATCAATTACTTCCAATGCTTTATCGACCTGTTCCTGGTCTTCCGCAAATAAAATTTTGCTTTCAGAGTGTGAAAGAAGATACTCCACTTCAGGGGCAGGGTTTGTTGGATATAGGCCTACACTTACAGCACCAATGGACTGCACTCCAACATCTGCAAAAAACCATTCTGGACGATTTTCAGATTGTATAGCTACAGATTCACCTTTTTCTACACCAAAAAAACGCAAGGCCATTGATACATAATTTGATGTCAACCAAAAATCTCTATAAGTAGTCTCTTGCCAGATACCATACACTTTGTATCTCATAGCAATTTTTTCTGGATAATCTTTAGAAACTTCCATGACTTTCTCAGAAGGTGTTCTTCCGCCTTCATTCCTTAAAATTTCATAAATATCATTCATTGTTAGCGCCATAATCACTTACCTCCTAAATATGCCTCAATAACATTTTCATCAACAACTATTTCTTTTGGCGTGCCCTCGGCCAATTTTTCTCCAAAATTTAAAACCATAACTCTTTGTGCAATATCCATCACCATATTCATATCGTGATCAACAAGTATTATTGTCTTTTTTCTTTCTTCATGTAAATCAATTATAAATCGAGCAATGTCTTCTGTTTCTTCACTATTCATACCAGCAGCTGGTTCATCAAGTAAAACTATTTCTGGATTCATTGCTAGAGCTCTTCCTAATTCAACTCTTTTTTGAACACCATATGGTAGTGAGAGTATGTAAGAATATCTATATTGTTCAATCTCAAGAAAATCAATAATATCTTCAGCAATTTCTCTTGCCTCTCTTTCACTATTTCTTACTTTTTTTGTATAAAAAAGGCTTGAGACTGCTCCATAATTTAATTGGCTATGTGCTCCAAATAAAATATTATCAATAACAGTCATGTTTTCAAACAATTCGATATTTTGAAAAGTTCTTGCAATCCCAAGGTTAGCTACTTGATCAGGCCTTAATTCTGGAATAGAACTTGTACCATAGGTCACATTACCTTCCGATGGTCTATAAATCCCACTTATACAGTTGAAAATTGATGTCTTACCTGCACCATTTGGACCGATTATTGCATAAAGTTCACCAGGATTAACTTCAAAACTTACCGAGTTTAGTGCTGTAATTCCACCAAATTTTAAAGTTACGTCTTTAAAGCTTAATACTTGGCTCATGATAACCATCTCTTCTTTCTTTTGTAATGCTTAACATCTTTAAAAGATTTTCTTTTTGTTCCTTCAGCATTTAAGCCTAAATAAAATTCCCTAACGTCTTCATCATTAAGTAGTTTTTGACTGTCATTATCCATGACAATATTTCCTGTTTCCATGATGTATCCATGATCTGATATATTTAATGCCATATTTGCATTTTGTTCTACAAGTAACACAGTAACTCCTTGTTCGTTGATCTCTTTAATCAACTCAGCAATTTGATCTACTAGCTTGGGCGCTAGTCCTAAACTTGGCTCGTCAAGTAAAAGATATTCTGGCTCAGACATAAGTGCTCTACCTATTGCTAACATTTGTTGCTCACCTCCAGAAAGATAGCCCGCTTCACCTTTTTGTCTATCTTTTAAAGCTGGAAACATATCGAGAACTCTATCAATATTATTCTCAATATTTGAACTATTAGTATGGCCTCCTAAACGAAGGTTCTCAACAACAGAAAGTTCAGAAAAAATTCTTCTACCCTCCATTACTTGAGCAATACCTTTTTCTACAATTTTTGAAGGATTTAAATTAGTAATATCATCACCGTCAACTGTTATATTTCCCTTGGTGATATCTCCATTTTGAACATCTAAGAGTCCAGTAATAGATCTAATAACTGTTGTTTTTCCAGAACCATTACTTCCTAATAATGCAACTATTTTTCCTTTTGGTATTTCAAAAGATATTCCTCTGAGAACAAGAATTACATCCTGATAAACAACCTCAAGGTTTTGAACAGATAACATTTACTTAATAACTCTAAGTAATCATGTAAATTTTTTCAACCTATACAAAATTTAAAAAAATTAGCATGAAACCTTGTAAAAATTTTGCTTACAAATATTAGTTACAATTATTGCCTATTTATCATTAGATATATGGACGATGATAATTTTTCTCAACAAGAACTATTTGAACAGGAACAATACATTTCTGATTTGATTGAAAAAAAATCTGACAAAGAAAAAAGCTCTATAAATATTATTTTTGGGGCCTCATTAATTTCAAGTGGAATAGTTCTATCATTTTTATTTTTGTTTGGGTTGTTTGACGAAGAAGAGATTGTCATTCCGGAACCGGTAACAATAACAGAAACTATTACTGAAAAAGAATTAGTAATGCCAAGAGTAGACTCAACAGAAATAGTATCAATAGCTGAGCTAGCTACAAAAACAATTGTTCAAGTTCAAGTTGGAAATATCTCAGAAGATGGAGAATTTTTACCCAATGGTGGAGGATCAGGAGTTGTTATATCCGAAGACGGTTTAATAATGACTAACCACCATGTTATCGACAACTCAACACAAGTAAGGGTTATCTTTGAAGATGGGAGAATGTATGAAAGTGAGATCATTGGATCCGATAGACTAACAGATATTGGATTGTTAAAAATTACTGCATCAAATTTAGTTCCAATATCAATCGGTAATAGTGAAGCTCTCAAGGTTGGTGACCTTGCAGTTGCTATTGGCCACCCATTAACTTTGGGTGCTGCACCTACTGTAACTACTGGGGTTGTTTCAGCGCTAGAAAGAAGGCTAGACGTAGGCGGAGAAGTAATGAATTCTGGAGTTACCTTATTTGGCTTGATTCAGACCGATGCTCCTATAACAAGAGGTTCAAGTGGAGGTGCCTTAATTAATAGTAATGGAGAATTGATTGGCATAACTACTGCAATTGCTACTGCTGATGTGGGTGCAGAAGGATTAGGATTTGCTGTTCCAGTTAATTTAGCGCTAGGAATAGCAGATGATCTACTTAAAGATGGAAACATTTTACACGCTTTTCTTGGAATTTTAGGCGCACAACATTTTGACATTGCAGACGATGGAGCAAGGGTATTCTCTGGAGTCATAATTCAGGAACTTTATGGTCCAGGAAATGAAGTATTTGCAATCGGAAAAGCCGGGGCACTGCCTGGTGACATTATCAAAAAAATTAATGGAATAAATGTAAAAACATTAGATGGTTTAATTACAGTATTAAGGCAAAAACGAGCCGGTGATACTGTTGAAATAGAAATACTTAGAAACTCACAAACAATAATGCTTGTTTTTGAGTTGGATCTACGACCTTCTGATGTCTGACGATATTTTTTCTCAACTATTTAATTTATTTAATAATGACGATGATGACGTAAATTGGAATTTAGCTTCTCAAATAAATAACCACATCAATAAAGAAACTGAAGAAAATTTTTTATTTTCAAATAGCGAGATGAATTATGATGAAATCTTTAGGGCAATCCAGCTAAACAATCAGTCTCTAGACGTTCCGTATGAAAATATCGAAAATTTGAGAATACTAAATTCTAAAGAATATGGAAATTGGTTCTTAGAGTCAGTAAAGCATTTTGACTTTAGTAATTTAAATATATCTAATTCTGGTCCATTCAATTTAGGTGGTGCACAGTCATCTTTAATCGGTATGCAGCTAGGAAATATCTCTGGATTCCTCAGTAAAAATACTTGGGGGCTTAGTCATTTTGGAATAATTCTCCCTAGAAGTAAAAGTCTTGCAATCAATAAATTAAATTTTGAATCAAGAATTACTAAATTTGAAGTTGATGATAAAGAGGCCACAATGGCGTTAATGGCTTTAGAATTTATCTCGCTGGCTTTAGGAAAGTTTAATGCTCCTTTTTTATTCGTGCTTGAACAAATGAAAAAGAGTAACGAGAGCCTAATTGAAAGCTTAGATGAAATGAAACCAGATATAGATCCTACGAGTTTTTCAAATCCAGAAGAAATATTTTCAAATATACCAGAGTTAAACAATCTAAACTTTGATTCAATATTTGATTCAATTTTTGCACCATTAAGTTTTTATAGACAAGTAATAAAAAGTACTACTAAAGATTTTTTAAACTATATAGATCCCAGCATTATAAATTTAGTCGCAGATTTAGATCTAGTTGGAACGGATGAAAATATCAATGATTTTGAAAACAAGATCTCAAATTATGATGAAAAATCAGAAAGTTTCATAAACTATCTAAAAGAAAGTGAAAGTCAATATTCCACACTTGATATATTGTCAGATATTGATCTTATTCCTTCATCTTCAGAAATTGAAGATCCAATTTCTTGGGCAGCGAGAACTTCGTTACCTCCTATTTAAATTTAACTTGGCTAACATTGACTTATTAAGAAAGGATATGCATATGTCATTAAATATCGGAGACCAAATACCAGAATTTGAATTATACAATCACGACAAAACGAAATATAGCGACAAAGACTTTTTAGGTCAAAAAACAATGTTTGTCTTTATGCCATTTCCTTTTAGTAGTGTTTGTGACAAAGAAATCTGTGAATTAAGAGATTATCAAGAATCTTTCATAAAAGAAGATACAAATACAGTACTAGTAACAGTAGGTGCAAGTCCTACCAACAGAGCTTGGGCTGCACATTACAATATTGAGTTTCCTATTTTATCTGATTTTTGGCCACATGGTGAAGCAGCTAAAAAATTTGGATGTTTTCATGATGGTGCCGGTATATCTTTGAGATATACATTTATTACAAATGAAGAAAATGTAATCACTGAAATAATAAAGAGTGATGAGATAGGTGTTGAAAGAGACTTTAGCGAATACTCAGAAAGTTTTGGAATTTAACCTACATCTCTAACGTCAAACTCAGCTGCACGTTGTCTTTTGATACGTCTTCTTTCTCTTTCAGAAAGGCCACCCCAAATACCAAACTTTTCTGATTGTTCAACTGCATATTCAAGACACTCATCTTGTACTGTACAAGCTCTACATATAGCTTTTGCTTTTCTTGTGGAGGCTCCTCTTTCGGGAAAAAATAGATCTGCGTCTGCACCTTTACAATTCGCTTCTTCGGTCCAAGAAGGCATTCCGCCAATCAACTCATCTATAATTTTTAGCTCCACCCTATCTCCTTAATGTAAATTACATAAGTGTAATTTATTACCCCTATTCTTTATTGTCAAGGGGTGAATTGTCTAAATAATTAATAGTTATTTTGGTAATATAGGATAATAACTTATGGCTTATCAAGATATTGTTTCTACTGGTTCTGTTTATAAAGGTAGAACCGGTATGTGGTTGTACCTATTTCATAGGATTACAGGAGTAGCACTATTTGGTTATCTTTTACTTCACATCATATCAACTGCATTAATACTTGCAGGTCCAGAAATATATGAAGGCGCAGAAGCTATTTACAAAAATTTTTATTTTCGTATTGGAGAAGTTGGGCTTATGGCAGCTGTTCTGGCTCATGCAATCAATGGCTTAAGAATTATCGCTGTTGATCTCTGGAGTAAAGGATCTGACTACCAAAAAGCATTAAATATTTCTGCGATGATAGTTTTTATTGCAATATTTGTTCCTACAACATATAAAATGATAGATTCTTACTTTGAACTGTGCTTAGAAAAAAGTTCAGCAGGAACAACCATTGTTGACTGTATGATCAGGCCACTGCCAGATTGGAAAACAAAATGAAGTCGGTAAAAAGAACTGATTGGGGAAGAAGAACACCGCCTATTGGTGGTACTAACTTTGAATTATATGCTTGGTTTTTTATGAGAATTAGTGGTTTATTTCTTGTTCTTTTGGCTGCAGGTCATATGTTTATAATGCATGTTTTTAATGACACACTCAACTTGGATTACGAATTTGTAGCAGCAAGATGGGATACCCCTTACTGGAGAACATTTGATTGGCTTTTATTAACATTAAGTATCCTCCACGGAACAAACGGGCTCCGAATTGTGATGCACGACAATATCGCAAACAAAACATTCCGACAACTTGCTTTGTATGGATTGTACTTTACATCAACTGCTTTTTTTATATTAGGAACTTATGTATTAGTGGCCTTCGTGAGGGAAGTATGAAGGTAATAAAGCATTCATTTGATGGTGTAATTGTTGGAGCAGGTGGAGCAGGTTTAAGGGCAGCGATTGAGGCAGCTCCTCACATGAAGCTTGCAGTGATTACAAAACTTTACCCTACCAGATCACATACCGGAGCTGCTCAAGGTGGCATGAGTGCCGCTCTAGCGAATGTAGAAGAAGATAATTGGAATTGGCATGCATTTGATACGGTTAAGGGTTCTGATTACTTAGCAGATCAACCTGCTGTAGATATTCTTTGCAAAGAAGCAATAGATTCTGTTGTTGAGTTAGAACACTGGGGCTTGCCTTTTAGCAGATTAGAAAATGGAAAAATAGCGCAAAGAAGGTTTGGTGGTCATACTGTAAAAGAAGGTGAGGCGCCGGCCTTCAGGGCTTGCTATGCTGCCGACAGAACGGGTCACATGATTTTACAAACTTTGTATCAAAAGTGCGTATCAATGGGTGTTACTTTTTTTGATGAGTTTCAAGTATTAGATATAAAAATTGATGATGGAGTTTGTAAAGGTGTTATTGCATATGAAATTGCAACAGGCAATATTCATATTTTTGAAGCTAGAGCAGTAACTTTTGCAACTGGAGGTTTTGGAAAAATTTATAAAGTTAGCTCGAACGCTCATTCACTCACTGGNGATGGTCCTGGGATTTTATATCAAAAAGGAATTCCTCTTGAAGATATGGAATTTTATCAATTCCACCCTACTGGGATATATAGACTAGGAATATTGTTGTCAGAAGCTGCACGTGGAGAGGGTGGTATTTTAAGGAATAAAGATGGTGAAAGATTTATGGAGAGATATGCGCCCTCTATCAAAGACTTGGCTCCAAGAGATATGGTTTCTCGTGCAATTGCCACAGAAATTAGTGAGGGAAATGGTGCGGGCCCAAATAATGATTTTGTATATCTAGACTTAACACACCTTGGCGCTGAAACAATCAAACAAAAACTTCCTGACATAACTGATTTTGTAAGAACGTACGTAAAAATTGAACCTATTAATGAGCCAATTCCAGTACAACCAACTGCACATTACGCCATGGGAGGTATTCCAACTGATGTTAATGCAAGGGTTTTAAGTGATGCCACTGGCACTGTCCTTCCTGGAGTGTATTCTGCTGGCGAATCAGCATGTGTAAGTGTACACGGCGCAAATAGATTAGGAACAAATTCACTACTAGATATAGTAGTTTTTGGTAAAAGGGCAGGTCAAAGCATGGTTGATTATGTTTCTTCTACTAAACCTATGGCACTCTCTGAAAATGCTGCAGAGGACTTAACAAATAAAATAGAAAACTTAATGGACAAAGATCACAACTTAGAATTTTCAGTCCCAAGAATTCGAGAAGAATTACAAGATACTATGGAGGAAAATGCCAAAATATTTAGAACAGAGGAAAGTTTAGAAAAACAAACAAAAATACTTACAGACCTACGTGATAGATATCAAAACGTTACTATTTCAGATAAAGGAAAAGTTTTTAACACAGAGCTTTTGGAAGCAATTGAACTTGAGTATTTACTTGATATGTCAGATACAACTGTTGCGAGTGCACTTCATAGAAAAGAAAGTAGAGGAGCTCACTCAAGGGTCGATCACGTTGAAAGAGATGACAAAAACTGGCTTAAGCATTCATTTGCATTTAAAAATGATGCGTCCGTTAAGCTAGAATATAAAGATGTTGAACTTGGAAATTATGAACCTAAGGAAAGAAAGTACTAATGGATGTCAAAGTTAATATTTTGAGATACAATCCTGAGACTGATAGAAAAGGTCATTGGGAAGAATACATTCTAGAAGCTGATCCTGATGAAAGAATATTAGACTTACTTCACAAAGTAAAATGGTTCGACGATGGAAGTTTAGCATTTAGAAGGTCCTGCGCTCATGGAGTATGTGGATCTGATGCCATGGTTGTAAATGGCGAAAATATGCTTGCTTGTCAGGTTCTTGTCAAAGAAGTCAGTACACCAATTAAAATTGAACCTATCAGAGGTTTACCTGTTGTAAAAGATTTAGTAGTAAATATGGATTCTTTTTTTGATTCATACAAAAAAGTAATGCCTTATCTTGTAAATGATGCTGAGCCTGGTGAAAGAGAAAGGCTTCAGTCTCCAGAAGATAGAGATAGGTTTGAAGATACTACAAAATGTATACTGTGTGCCGCATGTACAACAAGCTGTCCTGTTTTTTGGACTGCTGATACCTATGTGGGACCGGCAGCGATTGTAAATGCACATAGGTTTGTTTTTGATTCCAGAGATAATGCTTCTAAACAAAGACTTGAAATATTAAAAGATGTAGATGGTGCATTTAGATGTAGAACTGCATTCAATTGTACGTCAGCTTGTCCTCGTGGTATACAAGTTACTAAAGCTATAGAAGATGTTAAAAGACAAACACTCACAATCAATTGATTGAAGATATCCTTAATCAATTCAAAAATAATCTTGTCGATAGTAATATTGATTTAAAATCAATATATTTTGAAATTACAGATATTGACAAAATATATAATCTTGATAGCTGCAAACCAATAAACAAACCAGCTGAAGATAACAGGTTTTTGAAATTCAAAATATCTACTGAAAACTTATTATTGATTGTTGAAGGAAAGAAACATCCAGAAGATCTTCTTTTCAATGAAAAAGTAAAAATTTCTGGGGATATCAGTATTCTTTCTTCATAAAAAGAAAAGACGACTTTCGTCGTCTTTTCAAATTTGATAAAAAGTGCTTTTAGTTTAAAGCGTCTTTTAATCCTTTTGCAGCTTTAAAAGCTGGGGCATTCTTCGCAGCAATTTGGATGGTTTCTCCTGTAGCTGGATTTCTGCCTTGTCTTGCAGCCCTGTATCTTGACTCAAAAGTACCAAAACCAGCAACACTAACTTTGTCGCCATTCTTCATACCATTTGTTACGCCATCGAACACGGCCTCTACAGCTCTTTTAGCATCAGATTGTGACAACCCCACTTCGGCTGCTACAACACTTGCTAATTGATCTTTATTCATAGCTGTTTAGCCTTTCTCTACTGAGTTTTTGTAAAACTCCTTAGTAATAAGTATAGTTTTTTTATATGATTTGTCTTAAAATCCTAAATTTATTGAGTTTTTTTTAAAAAAGACTGAATTTATTGACTTAATATGCTATTGAGTTCTTCTACCTTAGATTTTACAGCCTCTGAGGCAGTTTTAAGCGCATCTAACTCATCTTCATGCAGTTCAATTTCAACAACTTTTGTAACACCGCTTGAGCCAAGCATCGTTGGAACTCCTAAAAATACTTCATTAATACCAAATTCACCATTAACCCAGGAACATGCAGGCATTATTTCATTAGAATTTGAAACAATTGACTTAACCATTGTTGCTGCAGCAGAAGATGGTGCAAAATATGCGCTTCCAGTTTTGAGTAGGCCAACAATTTCGGCACCACCATCGGAAGTCTTTTTAACTAATTCTGAAATTTCATCATTGCTTAATAAATCTTTAAGAGGCTTACCTGAAACTTTGCATTGCGAAGGAACTGGAACCATTGTTTCGCCATGACTTCCTAGGGTTAACGCTTCAATATCATTCATATTTATTCCTAATTTTTCAGAAATAAAGTATGCAAAACGAGAAGAATCTAAAACACCTGCTTGACCAATTACTTTGTTTTTAGGTAAGCCAGACACCTCAGATACTAGAGTTGTCATTTGATCTAATGGATTAGTAACAACAATTATGATCGGTGATTCAGAATAATTTAGAATTTGTTTAGTAACATCACTAACTATATTTGCATTAACTTCAAGCAAATCCATTCTGGTCATGCCAGGTTTTCTTGGTAAGCCTGCCGTAATAACTACAACATCACTGTCGGAAGTATCTTCATAATCATTTGTTCCAATTATTTTGCTAGAAAAATTCTCAACATATCTTGATTGATTCATATCAAGAGCAAGTCCTTGGGGAAGGCCATCGACAATATCAGTCATCACAACAGAATCAACAAGATCATACTCGGCTACTCTAAGTGCAGTCATAGAACCATATTTTCCAGCACCAACAACAGTTACTTTATTCATATTTAAAAACTTTCTATATTTTCAACTAAACTTGCTGCAAAATCAGAAGAAGATAGTGTTGTAGCATCTGTTCGACCTCTAGCAAGATCGTAGGTCACATTTCCTTCACTAATTGATTTTTCCATAGCATTAATAATAAGATCTGAAGCTTCACTCCACCCCATATATCTAAACATCATCTCTCCCGATAATATTAAAGAGCCAGGATTAGCTTTATCCTGTCCAGCATACTTTGGTGCGGTTCCATGAGTAGCCTCAAAAACTGATTTACCATTTTCATAATTTATATTTCCTCCGGGACTTATTCCAATCCCACCTATCTGTGCAGCTAAAGCATCAGATGCATAATCTCCATTCAAATTTGTTGTTGCTATAACATCAAACTCATGTGGTTTAACTAATATTTGTTGTAAAAAGGCATCTGCAATAACATCTTGGACTAAAATTTTATCTCCCGAATCGCCATTGCAGTCTTCCCAAGCAACAGCTACATCAGAAAATTCATTTTTTACCAATTCATAACCCCAAGCTCTAAATGCACCTTCTGTAAATTTCATAATGTTCCCCTTGTGAACAATGGCCAGATTTTTTTTGTCATTCTCAACAGCATAATTTAGTGCAGATCGAATTAGTCGTTCAGAAGCAGTCTTTGATATTGGCTTAATTCCAATACCACTATCACTTCTAATATCCCAATTGAATTCTTTTTTTAAAAATTTATTTAATTTAACTACATCTTTAGAGTCCATTTCTAATTCTTTCCCTGAATAGACATCTTCAGTATTTTCACGGAATAGTGCAATGTCTACATTCCCTGGATTTTTTGTAGGTGTTTCAACTCCTTCAAACCATCTAAGTGGTCTCAAACAGGCATATAAATCTAATTTTTGTCTAATTGCAACGTTGATTGACCTAATTCCTCCTCCNACTGGTGTTGTAAGAGGACCCTTGATGCCAATTCCAAACTGATCAAACATTTCAATTGTCTTATCTGGCAACCATTCACTTGTATTATCAAATGCTTTTTGACCAGCAAGCACTTCTTGCCAATCAATCTTTCTTTCATTTGAATAGGCTTTTTCTACAGCAGCATCAAAAACTTTCTGTGAAGCAGGCCAAATATCTATACCTATGCCATCTCCTTCAATAAAAGGAACGACTGGTTTGTCTGTGTCGAATGAATCTCTAGTTTTTTGAATCGCTAATTCTAAATCTTTTCTGCTTAAATTTTCATTCATACAACATCCTTAATCGCTTGACCAATCCGTGTAGGGTTTTTAACGACATTTGCACCGGCATCAGTTAGTGCTTCAATTTTAGCACTAGCAGTACCTTTATTTCCAGAAACAATTGCACCAGCATGACCCATCTTTTTACCGGGTGGAGCTGTAAGTCCAGCAATGTATGAAACCACAGGTTTTGTAACATTCTTTTTAATAAACTCCGCTGCTTCCTCTTCAGCGCTTCCACCTATTTCACCAATCATAACAATGGCCTCTGTCTGTGGATCGTTTTGAAAAGCATCAAGTACATCAATAAAAGATGTACCTGGAACGGGGTCACCCCCAATGCCAATACAAGTTGATTGGCCAATATTTAAATTTGTTAACTCAAGAACTGCTTGATATGTTAATGTTCCAGATCTAGAGACAACACCAACGTTCCCCTCAATTGTTATTTCGTGAGGCATAATTCCAACGTTAGATTTACCTGGAGAAATTAATCCGGGGCAATTTGGACCAAGTAATCTTGAAGATGTATTTTCTTTTAAGATATCATACATTTCTGCTTCATCCTTTGCAGGAATTCCTTCAGTAATACAAACTATTAAATCACACCCAGCATATGCAGCTTCTAAAACTGCATCTTTTGCAAATGGAGGCGGGACAAATGTCATAGCTGTATTTGCTCCAGTTGCATCTACTGCTTCTTCAACCGTATTGTAAATTGGAATTCCCTCTACAGATTCTCCACCTTTTCCAGGTCTTGTGCCTGCAACGACTTTTGTACCATAATCTCTATTTCTCAATGCATGAAATTTTCCCTGTTCACCAGTTAGGCCTTGGACTACAACTTTTGTATCATTATTTATAAAAATAGACATTAAACTGCTCCCTCGACTGCTAACTTTGCTGCTTCATCCATAGAACTAGATATTGTAATTTTTTCATTTGTGTGTTGTTCCAAAATAGATAATCCTTCTTTTGAATTAGTTCCATCAAGCCTAACAATTATCGGCCATTTAAGTTCTTTGCCTTTTGTTGCTTCAACTATCCCATTGGCTACAAGGTCACACCTTGTAATTCCACCAAATATATTAATTAATACACTTTTAACGTTATCCTCTGATTCCAATACTTCCAATGCTGCTGTAACAGTCTCAGCTTTTGCGCCACCACCTATATCTAAAAAGTTTGCTGCCATTCCACCATGTTCAGATACAACATCCAGAGTAGACATCACTAAACCTGCGCCATTACCAATAATTCCAACGCTTCCTTCAAGCTTTATAAAATTAAGGTTTTTTTCTTTGGCAAATTGCTCCGAAACTGGAATTGGTATTTCATTTTCAAAATTTTTAAAATTTTCGTGTCTATAAATAGCATTCATGTCTAATGAAACTTTTGAATCTAAAGCAGAAACTCCATGGTCAGTAATTGCAAGTGGATTAACTTCAACTAAATCACAATCACCTTCTACAAATAATTTATATAATTTGGAAATAACTTCGCTTAATTCAACTTTATAATTTTCATTGAGTTTTGCATCATCTACAGACTTATGAATTGTTTCCGAATCTAATCCTTTAGAAGGAGAAATATGAAGCATAATTAAATCGTCCGGGTTTTTTTCTGCTACTTCTTCAATATCCATACCACCTTTTGCGCTAAGCATCATTAAGTAAGATTTTGCTGATCTATCAAGTGTGAAAGAAATATAATATTCTTCTAATATATTTGAAGCCTCTTCTAGTAAAAGGCTCTCTACAGTATGGCCTTTGATATCCATTCCTAAAATTTCATCAGAAAATTTAGTAAGTTCATCAAAATCTTTTGCGACTTTTATACCACCGGCTTTACCTCTTCCGCCGACCTGAACTTGGGCCTTAACCACAACTGGATATGTTAATCCATGATCATCTGAAATTTCAGATATGTTTGATACAAAAATAGATTTGGGTGTTGGAATAGAAAAGTCTTGATAAAGTCTTTTACCTTGGTATTCAAAAAGATTCATAATGTTATAACAAGAATATAGATTACAAAAAAATAAAATTTATGCTGTGCGTTTATAGAAATTTTATTGGAGCCCATTCTATGTCTAAATATTTAGTTCCTATATCATCTGAAAATTCAACTGTAATTTCATTTCCTTGAACTTCCTTTATTACTCCTTCTCCGTATTTATCATGAATAATTTTTTGGCCAACTGATGACGAATTATTCTTTTCATTTGACTCATNAAATTCTGGAGAAAAATCTTTAGTTTCAAAATGTTCTGATCCCTCATCTAGAAATCTACTTGGTAANTTATATGTTGTACCACCCCACAAAGTCCTAGACCATGCATGCGATAAATAAAGCTTTTTTTCTGCNCTGGTTACACCAACATAACAAAGTCTTCTCTCTTCTTCAATTTCTGATTGNTCACCATGTGAGCTTCTTTCGTGTGGAAAAAGATTTTCTTCCATTCCTGTCATGAAGACATAAGGAAACTCTAAACCTTTTGCATTATGTAAAGTCATTAATAAAACTTTATCCGAGTCTTTGAGTTCATCAGTTTCTGAAAAGAGTGCTATTGATTCAAGATAGTCTCGCAATTTTGCATAGGGTTCATCAATCTCCTCTTCATAAAGATTTTCAAAATTATATGCAGAATTTAATAGCTCTTCAATATTTTCAAGTCTCATTTGTGATTCCATTGTTCCTTCTTTAATGAGATTCATTTTATAACCAGTTAAATCGATAATTTTCTCTATAGATTTTGATGGGCCATCAAGTGAAAAAGTTTTTAAATCTAAAATCAAATTTTTGAATTCTATCAATTTATTTTTTATTCTTGGAGAGATGCTCTCAACCTGTTCAATATCTTGCAGTAATTCGAATATCGACATTTCATGTTTGTCAATATAATCTCTTAGCTTCTTAACACTTGACTCCCCAATCCCTCTTTTTGGAACATTGACAATTCTTTCAAAAGAAACTACATCATTTTCATTTACTAAAAATTTCAAATAAGAAATTACATCTTTTATTTCCTTTCTGTCATAAAATCTAACACTGCCAATTAGCTTGTGGTTTATATTTAATTTTCTTAACTCTTCTTCAAATAATCTAGATTGACTATTTGTTCTGTAGAAAATTGCAACTTCTGCTTCTTTATCACTCTCAAGAATCTCCTTAACTTCTTCAGCTACCCATCTTGATTCATCTTTTTCAGATCTAAATCTCAAAGAACTTATTTCAAGACCATCTTCATTATCAGTCCAAAGATTCTTTTTAATTTTTCTTGGATTATTTGAAATAATTGTGTTTGCCAAATCTAATATTTTTTTTGTTGATCTATAGTTTTTATCAAGTTGAATTATCTTTGCGTTTTTAAAATCTTTTTCGAACTCAATAATATTCCTTATATCCGCACCTCTAAAGGCATAAATACTTTGATCGGAATCGCCAACAACACATACATTTTGATTATTTGAGCTCAATAGTTCAACAAGCTTATATTGAACATAATTTGTATCTTGATATTCATCTACCATGACAAATTGAAACTTATTCGACCAATAATGTAGTATTTGCTCATTTGTATTCAAAAGTTCTACAGTTTTGATTAATAAGTCATCAAAATCCATAGAGTTGGACAAAATTAATTTCTTTTCATAACTTGAATATATTTCTGCAACTTTAACTTCAAAAAATGATTCTGCATTCTGCAGGGCCTCTCCTGGGGAAATCATATTATTTTTTAAATTTGAAATGTGAGCTTGAAATCTTTTTGGTGAGTACTGCTTTAAATCAACATTATTTTCTGACATGCAGTTTCTTACTACTTTGTTTGAGTCTGATTGATCGTAAATCGAAAAATTATTTTTATAACCAATTTTATCTCCATGAATTCTGAGGATTTTTACACATAAGCTATGAAAAGTGGATATCCATTTAGGAGAGATTTTTAAATTCAATAAATTACCAATACGCAATTTCATTTCCTCAGCAGCTTTGTTTGTGAATGTAATAGCTAATATCTGCTCTATATCAACTTTATGTTGCTTCACCAAATGAGCATATCTATGTGTAAGTACTCTTGTTTTACCAGATCCTGCTCCAGCCATAATTAAAATTGGACCATTAATAGTAGTTACAGCTTCAATTTGGCTTGCGTTGAGAATATTTTTCCACTCATCTGGAATTTGAGNATCTGCTGACATTAAAGAAAAGAAATTTCTTTCGGAAATAAAATTATTTTCAATTTATACCTAGAGCTTCTTCTACTTCAATAATTGTTTTTTGTGCAGAATCTTTTGCTGATTTTAAATTAGATACGACAATATCATCTATATCATTAGCGGTTAATTCATCAAAATTCTTTTTTATTGGATCAAGGTAATCAATTACTGTTTCAGCTACAGCTATTTTGAATTCTCCATATTGTGAATTTTCAAATTCTTTTTCAGTCTCAGATATTTCTTTGTCATTAACTGCAGCATAAATTTCAATCAAATTACTAATACCTGGTTTATTTTTAAGATCGTATCTAACAATATTTTCAGAATCAGTAACAGAAGATTTAAATTTTTTCAATATGTTGTCTTTCTCATCGTTAAAGTAAATAGTTCCATTAATATCATCGGAGCTTTTAGACATTTTACTTTCTGGATGCCTTAAAGACATCAAGCGAGCACCCGATTTTCCACTTGTTTTTTCAGGAATTGGAAATATTTCTCCATAATTTGCATTAAAACGCTCCGCTATATTCCTAGTCAATTCAAGATGCTGAGTTTGATCATCTCCTACAGGAACTTCATTAGCTTTATGAATTAAAATATCAGAGGCCATCAAGATTGGGTATGTCAATAAACCTGAATGTGTGCCAAAAGAAGAAGCTTTTTCTTTAAATTGAGTCATTCGTTGTAGTTCTCCAACTTGGCAAAAATTAGACAATATCCAAGAAAGATAGGCATGTTCCTGAAGATTACTTTGCGTGTATATGACCGAAGTTTTGGTATTAATTCCAGATGCTAAAAGTACTTTTAAAGTATCATTTATACTTTTTTTTAGATCATCCTTACTAGGTAGTCCTGTTAAAGAATGCAGATCAACAATGCAAAAATAATTTTTACTGTTTTCGTTTGATAGCTTGACCCAATTATTTATTGCACCAAGTAAATTTCCTAGATGAACTAGGCCACTTGGCTGGATACCAGAAAAAACTGTTTTCATATCTGCTATTCTAATAAACTAAATCAAATTGGAGAGTTTTTATAAAATCTGAATATAAGTTATCAGCCAATGCAGGATTAATAAACATAATAATAATCGGAGTTTTATTTGGTTTTCATGGTTTGCTNAACAGGAGTTTATTAGTAGATGGTGTAAGTGAGATTTTTGTTGTTACTGCCAGAATCACACTCGTAACTTTTTTACTTTCTATTTATTGTTTGAAAGAGTTTATTTCTGAAATCAATAAAAAATATTTTTTAAAAGGCACACTAACCGGGTTTTTAGCAATAACTATTCCGGGTTGGACTTTTATTTATGCTTTAAAAAGTATTTCTTCTGGTCTCCAAAGTATTTTTATTTCTACAATTCCTATGTTCACAGTCTTCTGGGTTTATTTAATTTATAAAGAAGAGAAAATTACACGGCTAAAAGTTATTTCGGTATTTGTAGGCCTTAGTGGACTAATTTTACTTTTTGCTTCAGGAGCTACTGGGCTATCAAATGATGGAGATCTAATTACTGGAGGACTGCTGGCACTTATCGGTGTACAGGGACTTGCTTTAAGTAATATTACAAATAAAAAAGACTCTCAATATATTCCTGCTAAGACATATCTTTTGATTCAATGGATAGCAAGTACAATTTTTTCTTTAATATTGTTTTTTATTCTTGGAGGGGAGATTGAAATTTTAAATAGTTCTCAGGCCCTTAGGTTGTCTGGATTAGTTTTTATGGATATATTTAACTATTCCCTGTTCTTTTATACAATTAAAAGGCTTTCAGCTACGTTTACAACTCTAGTTGACTATGTTGTTCCAATCGTGGGAATTTATGTTGGCTATATTTTTCTTGATGAAGTAATAAATAATATTTTTTTTGTAACATTATTTTTTATATTTATTTCTCTTTATTTAGCAGTTAAGGATGAAGCTCGGAGTCTTGATTAGAATCTAAATCGAGATTGAGTATATTTCTAATCATCTTTGCTGTAGCACCCCATAAAATTTCGTCATCAATATTAAAAATCCAATCATTTGGATAAAATCCTCTATATAGCCAATTTTTTTCGTGTTTAAGATCATCGATTGATGCATATAAAACTTTTTGTACTTCATTTTTGTTAAACTTTTTTGGTTTGTTCTCTAAAAAGCAGAGAATAGGAAAAACTTCGAATTTATACTCTACTGTGTCAACAGAGTCAATGTATCCAAATGGTGTGATCAAATAATCCGGTATTAATAATTCCTCCGTAGCTTCGCGTACTGCAGTATGAATAATGCTGGTATCATTTTTTTCTTTTTTTCCACCAGGAAATGCTATATGTCCTTTATGTGTAGGCATATTTTCTGATCGCTTTATAAACAGAATTTCTACTTCGTCAATAAATAAAACAGCTACCGAAGCATAATTATTTTTTGTTTTNTCCACGAAACTATCAATTTTTTTATAAACTAATTGATTTTTTAACAATTTATTTTTGCTTTGCAACCAGATCTACAGTCAAACCTATTGGGTTCAAAACTTCCCATGCATTAAATTTTGTTGGAGCATCAAAGCCAAACCAAGTAGTATCAATTTCTGAAAATCCTTGAATTCGTATTTCATCACCTATGAGTGAGGCTGTAATAGAAAAGGGTGTGTCTAACTCAATTTCTCTAATTGACATTTTACCAATTATTGTATCTTCAACTTTAGAATCAAAATTTTTATTTGGAATAACCAATTCATCTATTTTGAATACGGCCTCTGGAAATAATTTTGATTCAAGCCATTGGGATTTAATTGCTGAATCTCTAATTGAGTTATTACTTTTTAAAGTTGAGATGTCAACACGAATCAACAAATTTGTTATATAAAGACAAGAATCTGATTGCTCGCATTCAGAAAGTTCAAGAGTGAATTCACCAATAATCTCACTTGTAACACCTTCTACTGTTTCAAGGCCAGAGTTCAAAAATTGCTTTGGAGCTAAATAACCTACTCTACTTTTATCTTTTTGAATTTCGTAAACTGTACCCTCAAAAGAGTCTAATTGTACAATCTCGGTGGTAGTTGTTGTCTCTTTTTCAGTAACAACTGTTGCTTCCGTTGTGTTAGAACTCAAGGATTCGGACTGTTCTGATTGATCAGTACCATCACCACAAAAAGCAAATAGTATGAGTAAAACAATAAAATATTTTTTCATATAGTCAATTTTAATGATATTTATTTCAATTATTTGATATCAGGGCAATTCTTTTTTTAAAATACAATTATGAGAAGTAAAATCACAATCTCTATTTTCATTAGAACATTTTTTCTATTCCCAATTTTTATGATATTTATATTAGTTCCAATCATGCTATTAATCATTGCTGCTTCTTTTTTACCTAATGGGAAATTTATAGCAACAAAAATTTATGAATTTTTTGGTTGGATCGGTCTTAAATTTGTTGGTATAAAACTTATTGTTAAAGGTGCTGAAAAAATAGATGTAAATAAAAGCTATGTTGTAGTATCAAATCATCCCTCTACTTTAGATATTTTTACACATATAACAGCTTTACCTGTATCAATAAGGTTTCTTACAAAAACTGAGTTGTTTAGGATTCCAGTGTTTGGAAGAGTTTTAAAAGTTTTAGGACTGCCCAGAATAGATAGAAAAAATGCTAGTGCAAATTTTGAAAAAATTAACGAATCTATATCAAAAGTAATTAAGAACAAAAACTCTATCATGATTTTTCCTGAAGGGAAAAGAAGTAATCAGAAAGACCTCCTCCCATTTAAAAAAGGAGCTGCTTACATATCAAAAGATTTTCAACTTCCTATCATCCCAGTAGTCACGCATAATGCACATAACCTAATGAGAAAAGGAGAGGTTTGGTTGAGAAGTGGTGAAATAACTATCGAAATATTAAACCCAATAAATCACTCAGAAGAGTTAACTGTAGAAGAAATGACAACAAAAATTTATAACTTAATTGATGAAAAATTAAAAATCTAAAAATCTATTCACATATTGTGTAATATTTTCAAAAACTTTTTGATTTTCATCAATTTCAACATCTACTTGATGTTCTTTATTTGTGATTAGATGAAATTCTTCAAAGACTCTTAGTCCATAATTAATTAATTGTGCACTTAGTATGTCAAATGCATTTTGAGCATTTCCGCCACCACCTCTCACTGATGTAATGACTCCTACTGTTTTATCTTTGAATAAAGAATTGTATTTATGACCTTCATAAGAAAGGGATAGCCAATCAAGAGTATTCTTTAAATGTGCTAAAAATCCTCCATTATAAACTGGACTAAAAATTACAATTTTATTTGCACTTTCTAGAGATTTTCTCATTTTTATTATTTTTTTGGGAATATCTTCTTGGTTATCTAGCAAAAATGGAATGTCTTCATGAAGATTTTCATATATTTCATTAGATAAGCCTTCATCATTAAGAAATTTATTAAGCTTTTTTGCTAATTTGGTATTATATGAATCTTCGCTAACTCCTGCGCTAAGAATTAATAATTTTGACATGAATTAAGTATGTAATTATGTTTGTTATATGGAAAGTGATAAATCAACTAATTTTTTTGAATTAGATATTCGTGTTGGAAAAATAATTAACGCAGAAATTTTTAAAGAAGCTATAAAACCAGCATACAAATTAACCATAGATTTTGGTGATTTAATTGGTACTAAAAAAACAAGTGCTCAAATAACAAACTATGACTTAGACGAACTTAAAGAAAAGCCTTGTGTAGCAATTATAAATCTTGGAAGTAAACAAATAGGGCCTTTTATGAGTGAATGCCTAGTTCTAGGATCAATATCTAAAAATGGAGATGTTTTACTACTTCAGCCATCAGATAAAGCTGAGCTTGGTGATAAAGTGTCTTAGACTATTTTATTTTCGAAATACTTTGGATAAAACGTACCAACTCTTCTTCCAATTTTTTCGCCTTTATTATTAATCAATACATACGTTGGAGTATTATTTAATTTATATCTTTCAATAAACTTGTGATCTTTTTGCTTACTTGCATTTATAGAAACAAAAAAAACATCTGGATTTTTCTTTTTAAATTCATCAACTATGAATTTTGAAGCAGTACAACCTAGTCAGTAGTCTGAGTAAAACTCAATTATTGAATATTGGTAATCCGATACATTATAAGATTCATCAACCATGTCTCTATTTGATGTATAAAAAATCAGAAACCCAAATATACCTAAAACAAATAAACTCAAAAAGTAAAGAACAGTAATTGGTTCATAAGCAATAAAAATAACAGCAAGTCCAAGCACCCATCCGGTAGGGAGATAAAGTAAACTGTATCTGTTTAATATTCTAAGAAACTTTTTTTTCATAATTTTGCCCGTCAGACATATAATATACTTGAATATGGATTTCGTTAATGAATTACGAAAAAGAGGCAAGAGAATAACTAATGCAAGAGAAGTTGTTTGCAAAATTCTTGAAACATCTGGACACAAACATTTTACTGTTGAAGAACTACACAAACTTTCGTTAAAAAAAGATAAAAATATAGACTTAGCTACTGTATACAGAACATTAGAACTTTTAGAAAACATAAACTTAATTGAACATTCTCACCAAGTACACGGTTCAGGTTTGTATTTTGTGAAAGATGTTCACTCAAATATTCATATTGTATGTGAATCTTGTGGAGATATTTCAGATCTTGATATAAAAACATCCAAAAAAGTAAACGATCTTATAACAAGCAAAACAAATTTTAGAGAGATAACAAATCACTTCATATATTCTGGATTTTGTAAAAATTGCAAATAAATCTTTTATTGCAAATTATTTGCATTAAGATATACAAATATGGAAACATCCCATTCTCATCATTTAGAAACTCATAGTGACTCGTATTTAGTAAAAATCAAACCTGAAATAAAATTAATTTCTTTTTTTGCAATTATTCTTTCTATTGCTTTTTTGAGTTTAGAAAATAATGTTTTGATTTTATTACAGGCATTAATAGTTGCNGGATTGTTGATTATTTCAAAATTACAACCCAAAACGTATTTAAAAAGACTTTCAATAGATATACCGTTCATATTATTCGCTTTATTTTTGCCGTTTATAAGTAAAGGGAACGGAGAAATTTTAACCACTTTATTTAGTTTGAGTATTTACAAAACTGGAGTCGACGAAATGATATCAATTCTGATTAAAATAACTCTCTGTGTCACTTTAGCAATTGTTCTTACAGCCACTACGTCTAATATTGAAATAATTTATGGATTACAAATACTTAAAGTTTCGCCTTTGTTAATTTCTATATTTTCTTTTGCAATCAGATATATTGATGTATTTATTGACGAAGTAAAAAGAGTAAAAATATCTATGCGCTCGAGAGGTTATTCCGAAAAAGGGTTAAGAACATTAAAGCCACTTGCATTTGCATCGGGTGCTCTCTTAATAAGAGGGTATGAAAGAGGAGAAAGAGTTTACAATTCAATGATTTCTCGGGGTTTCAGAGGAACATTAGAACTAGAGGCACGACAATTTAATTCATCTAATTTAATTCTGCTAATTTCTATATTCTCAGTTGTAATTTGTATTGTTGATAGGCTCGCTCTATGAATAAGCAATACCTAAATGTAAATAATTTGAGTTTTGAATACCCAGATGGATTTAAAGCTCTCGAAAATATAAATCTAAGCTTATCAAAAGGGGAAAGACTTGCTGTGCTGGGGCCAAATGGAGCAGGTAAAACTACTCTCATTCTTCATTTAAATGGCATTCTAGGTGACTTAAACGGACAAATTACATTAAATGAAAAGCCTTTTTCAGATGAAAATATCTCTCAAATTAGAAAGTCTGTAGGTTTGGTTTTTCAGGATCCTGATGATCAACTTTTTATGCCAACTGTGCTGGAAGATGTAATGTTTGGACCAAAAAATTTTGGATTTAGTGACGAATTAGTCAAGAAAAATTCAATTAAAGCACTTGAACAAGTCAAAATGTTACAATTTAAAGACAAACCACCTCATCATCTAAGCTTTGGTCAAAAAAGAAAGGTAGCAATAGCTAGCGTTCTTGCTTCAGAGCCTGAATTACTAGTTTTGGATGAACCGAGTTCAAACTTAGATCCTGCATCAAGAAGAGAGCTTATAGATATACTTAAAAATTTAGAAGTTTCAGTTATCCTTGTGACTCATGATTTACCAATGGCATTAGAAATATGCAATAGAAGTATAATTTTAAACGATGGAAAAATTACTGCAGATGATGAAACTTATAGAATTCTAAAAAATGAAAAGGTTATGTCTGATAATAGACTCGAATTACCTTTTGGATTTGCACTTCATCATTTAGAAGAGTGAAGTTCTGTAGACTTAATATATTCAGCTATATTATCTATGGCTTCAAAAGCTTCCTTAATTGGAAAAAAGTGCCATGCATGCCAGAGTTTATCCCAAGTTTGAAGTTGGACATTTGTATTTTTGTCTCTTAATTTTTTAACAAATTCAATTGCATCATTGTAAAGTAATTCATCTGAGCATACTTGTATTAAAGTGTCTGGAAAACTATTTATATCAGCATAAACTGGAGATAACACTGGATTTGTGGTGCTGTACTCTCCTGCGTAAAACTCTCCAACCTCATACATTCCTTCAATAATTATTGTTACATCTCTGTTTTTAAAAAATCTTTTATCTTGAAATCCATCTGATAAATCAAGCCAGGGCGAAAGCAAAATGAGACTGTCAGGATTATAAATAAACCCATCATCTACCACAAGCCCTGTTGCTAAACCTCCTCCAGCTGATTCACCCATCCAAATTGAGTGCTCATCTTTATGAAGAGCATCAATAAATTCTACAGCTATCTTTGCATCTTCATGTGCAGCAGGAAAGTTATGCTCTGGACTAAGCCTATATTCAAAAAAATAAATTACTAAATTTGATTTTTGAGAAATTATTGAAACAAAATTTTTATGTGATTTAATGCTCCCCGCAAAATATCCTCCTCCATGAAAATAAACACCATACTTTCCGGTCTCTGCATTTTTTGGAGTAAATTTATAAATTTTTACAGGAGAATCCTCAATTTCTTCAATTTTAACTTCATCATTAAAAGGTAATATTCTTTCACCTGAATTATTCAGATTTGCTCTTGAATCAATTGCATAATCTAAACGGTCTTGAAATGTAGGATTTTTTCTTGTTACGTCGAGCCTAATTCGATCACGAACTTTTCTAAGTTTTAATATATTTACATACAATGGTGTCCTAAGAAACAATGGAAGTCTAGGAATTATTTCGATTGTAAATTTTTCAAGAATTAAAGCTAATAAACTTGCCATGTTTAAATTATACACCTTTAGTTGTGTACAAAAAAAATATATAATAGATTCATGAAAAACGCTTTAGGATCATTAGCTATTTTAGGATCAGGTGAAACGAGTCCTAATTTAGTTAGTGTCCATAGAGAACTGCTTGAAGGATTAGATGATTCTTCAAGTATTTTTATGATTGACTCACCATTTGGGTTTCAAGAAAATGCTAATCAGCTCGTTGAAAAAATTATAGACTTTTACAAAGTAAGTTTAAATGTTGAAATGAAACTAGCTAGTTACAGGAAAATTGAAGAGCTAAATACAAAATCTTTCTTTAAATCAATTCAATTATTAGAAAGTGCATCATTTATTTTTGCTGGACCAGGAAGTCCAAGTTATGCAAGCAAATTATGGCATGGTAATGAGTTTGAACAAACTTTAAAAAATCATCTGATAAAGGGTGGTAAAAGCTTATTTGCAAGTGCAGCAGCCTCTACTCTTGGAGAACATACACTGCCGGTTTACGAAATTTATAAAGTAGGTAAAGACCCTTATTGGGAAAAAGGATTAAATTTATTAGATGTTTACGGTCTATCTTGTACAGTAGTTCCTCACTTTAATAATGCAGAGGGTGGAAATCATGATACAAGCTTTAGTTATGTTGGCGAAAATAGAATGAAGACACTTTTAGATAAGTCTTATTCAAACATTCTTGGCATCGATGAACATACTGCCTTAATAATTTCTGGAAAAAATGAAACATTTAAAGTTGTTGGATTAGGAAATGTAACTATTTTAAACAAAGAAGGGACTCATGTCTTCGAAAAAGATTCTGAAGAAAGTTTAGATATTCTACAAAAGCTATTGGTTTCAGAAAAAAATGGCTCTGTCAAGAAAATAGATAATGTTGAAACTGAGGCAAATTCGATAGATAAATCTACTTTAAAAGAAATTGCTAATTTAGAAATTCAGATAGAATCCAATAAGAAGAATACCGAACGTTTTGAAATTTTAGTTGAAAAACTAATATTACTAAGGTCAAAGTTAAGAAACGAAAAAAATTACAAGCTTTCTGATGAAGTTCGAGATATATTAGAATCTTCTGGTTTGCAAATAGAAGATTCTGAACAAGGTATTCAGTGGAGAATTACTGAATAGCTTTTGGATAATGTCCCAAGAGCTTAAATTCTTTACAAACTTTACTTATTTTTTCCTCAAGCTCAGATTGTTTTTCCAAATTTTCTAATTCATAATCAATATAAAATTTATACTCCCAGGGTCTTCCCAGTATTGGTCGTGATTCAAGTTTTGTAAGGTTTATATCAAGGTCACTAAAAATATTCAAAGACTGTAATAGAGAGCCTGGCTTATCATCAGATATAAGCACTGATGAAAACTTATTTTTAACTTGATTCTGATCTAAATCTAAATTTCCAATAAGAAGAAATCTTGTATAATTTTCTTCATGATTTGATATATTTTTTTCTAAAATCAAGAACCTTTCATCACTTTCAAAATGATCTCCTGCAATCGCAGCCGTAGTTAGTTCATTATTTTCTAAAATTTCAAATACACTTCCGGCAGTATCAAAGACTGGAGTGATTCTTAAGTTATGCTTTTGTATAAACTTGCTGCACTGCTGTAATGCCTGTGGGTGTGAAATAACATTTGTAATATTTACTAAATCTGAACCAACTAATCCTATTAAACTGTGGTTAATTCTAAGCACATATTCAGCAAGTATTTTAAGACCACTATCTATNAGCTCTTCATATGCTTCATTCACAGTACCTGCGATTGAATTTTCAACAGGCAATAATCCAATTCCAGAATCAGATTTTACATAGGATATTAATTCAGTAAACGTCTCAGTTGGATGGTACAGATAATTTGGATATTCCTTTTTTAAAAGTTCTTCTGAATATGAGCCAGATGAACCTTGATAGGCAATTGTTTGCTTACTGTTCATTAATATACTCCAGTGCTTCAATATATCCTTGCACACCTCTGCCAANAATTGATTTATTACAAATATCAGAAATTAAATTTGTTTTTCTAAATTGTTCTCTTTGNTTTATATCTGAAATATGAACTTCAACTATTTTATTGTTTTGTGCATAAATCTGCAGAGCGTCCCTTATTGCAATACTTGTATGTGTATATGCTCCAGGGTTAATTACAATCCATGAATTTTTATCATTAATTAGGTTTTGAATATAATTTACAATTTCACCTTCAATATTTGATTGAAAAAAAACAGTTTTNATTTTTAACTTTTTAGCTTCAGAATTAACTAAATTTTTTAACTCATCATAGCTTGTTGAACCGTATTGTGTAATTTCTCTCACGCCTAAAAAATTAAGATTGGGACCGTTGATAAAATATATACTTTTAATTTTTAATCACCTCAATCAATTCATCAAAACTTATACAAATAAGATTTGGCTGCGATACATCTGACAGTAAAACAATATCTACTGAATCAGATTTACTTTTTTTATCATCTTTTAAAATTCCTAATAAGTAATCGATACTATTTTCAAATTCATATGATTTTTTATAATCAAGTTTCTCCAGGTATGATACATATAAATCAATTACTTCTTGCGGTAAACCAAAATGTTTCTTTGATAGTCCAAGTTCGTAAATCATTCCTATAGCTACAGCTTCACCGTGTGATACAGTAAACTTTGAATCTTGCTCAATTAAGTGGCCTATTGTATGTCCAAAATTTAAATATTTTCTTTTTCCAGTTTCTAAATAATCTTCTTTTACAATATCTTCTTTGATTTGTATTCCTTTTTTGATTACCTCAGTTTCTATTTTGAAATCTTCTGCAGAAATCAATTTATCAAATATTTCCTTACTACCAATTAGTCCATGTTTAACAAGCTCGATTAAGCCATCTTTATAATCTTTTTCTTTCAATGTATTTAGTAGTTCAAAACACACAATTACACCCTTCGGTAAATTAAAAGTGCCAATCTGGTTTTTTCCATAATCATTATTAAAACCATTTTTACCTCCATGAGATGCATCAACCATAGCTAATAAAGTAGATGGAACTAATGTATAGGAAATACCTCTTTTAAATGTGCTTGCAGCAAAAGAGCAGAGATCAAGCATAACTCCGCCTCCAATAATTACTATTTCGTGTGATCTGTTTAAATTTGATGAAAACATTATTTCCCAAATTTTTTCAACTGTTTCTAAATTTTTTGTTTCTTCAGAAACCTTCAAGTAAACATGACTTGCATTTAAGTTGCTATGTAATTTAAATTGTTCAAGCGCAGAATCGAGAATAATTAAGCTCTCATTTTGTAAATCTTCGTTAATATATTTAATTAATTCTTCAGTATTGTTTAGATAAATATTTCTAGACATTTTGCTTTTCCATTACTTCTAATACTTTGCTTGTAGTATCTTTTACATTCTCATTAGAAATCTTATATTCCATCATCTCGTACCTTTTTAATCTGTTTTTATATCTACTTTCAAGAATTTCTCTTCCAGTATTAATTAGTGGCCTGTTAGAATTTTTAATTCTTTCCCAAAGGCTTTCAAAGTCAAGACTTAAATAAATAGTTTGATTACTTTCGAGTAAAGTCTCAAAAATATTATCATTTTCTATTGCACCGCCACCTATAGAAATTAAATTAAATTTGTTTTGACTTACAAAAAATTCTTTTTCTTCAATTTCTCTAAAAAAAGTCTCTCCCTNTTCTTTAAAAATACTATNTATTTGACCATACTTATTTTCTATACTTTCATCCAAATCAAAACACGTATATTTAGTTTGTCGTTTAATATTATTCAAAATCGTAGTTTTTCCAACACCCATAAACCCACATAAATAAAATGAATTATTCATTTTCATATTTCATGGACCATGTTTTATTTTCCAAATTAAAGCTATTAAGAGTTATGTCTTTTATTTNATTAACTCTATTTAAAATTAATTCTTTATTATCTCCACCTGTATTTTCAATTAAAGAATTNAAAAGATCTATAGATATTACACTTTCAAAAATAGGGACAGCTCTTGGCACAGCACAGGTATCAGACCTTTCATAGGTAGTTTCTGTCTCTTTCTGAGATGCCAAATCAACACTTTTTATAGGAGTCAAAGTTGTACTTATGGGTTTTAAATAAGAAGTTATAATAATTGGTTCTCCTGTTGACATACCTCCTTCAAATCCACCTAAATTATTTGTGATTCTTTCAATATTTTGTTCGTTTAAAACTATTTGATCTTGTACAGCAGTTCCAAAATCTTTAGATGCTTCTACTCCATTGCCAACCTCAACTGCTTTAACGCTTTGTATAGACATCATGGATGAAGCAAGTTTTGCATCTAACTTTCTATCAAAATGAACATAGCTACCACACCCTGCAGGAAAATTTTTTGCAACTAAAGTTACAGAACCACCTAAAGTGTCTTTTTTCTTTCTTGCCTTTAATATTTCATTTATCATTAATTCACTTACTTTTTTATCTGGACATGACACTTCAGATTCATTGACATGTTTTTTAATTAGACCTAAATCTTCTAAATTGATATTTTCTAACTTTTGCTCACCAATAGATGAAACATAACCTACTACTTCAACTCCAAGTTGGCCAAGGATTTGATGACAAATTGCTCCAATCGCGCATCTAATTGCAGTTTCACGTGCACTTGCTCTTTCAAGTGACAGCCTTATGTCATTGTGGTTATACTTAAATGTCCCAACCAAGTCAGCGTGTCCTGGACGAGGAACTACGAAAGGTTCTATTTCTTTATCCTTCCAATTTTTCCAATCTTTATTAATAATCTTTATTGCTATGGGACCGCCCGTTGATAAATTATTAATTACACCTGAAGTAATAAAAATCTCATCTTTTTCAATATTCATTCTTCCACCAGAACCTAAAGATTTTTGNCTTCTTGATAAAAAATCATCAATATAATTTTTACTTACTTCAAAATTTGATGGAATACCTTCTATAATTGCAGTTAATTCTGGTCCATGACTTTCACCAGCGGTAAGATATTTAATTTTCATAATCTATCCTTTCTACAATTTCCTTGTAAGCTTCGTTAAATTTTATACATTGTCCTGTCCATATGTTAAACGAAGATATTGCTTGAGCAATTAACATTATTGTCCCATCAATTGATGTTACATTTTTAGGAAGATCACTTATAAGTTTCTTTGATACACCATATCCAAAATTATAAAATAGTTCTAATTTTGAAAAATTAAGATGACTTATTGGAAGTTTTTCGTTTTCATATGGTGGCATTCCTAATGGCGTAGTATTTATAATGACCTCAACATCACCAGCAAGCTTATCAACATCTGTATAAGTGAAGTCTCCATCTTTTTTATTTCTAGACACTACATACACCGTATTATTTTCTGATAACGTATACTTCGCAGTTTGTGCACTTCCTCCGCTACCTAAAATAAGTACAAATTTATCATTAATATCAAAATTGATAAATTCAAAAGTTTGATTAATGCCGTCGATATCTGTGTTTGATAATAAAACGTTTTCACCATCTACGCTTACCGTATTTACAGCTTTAATATTATCAACAACTGATGATCTCGAAACGTTTTTTAAATCTTTAGATAAATTATAAATTTTTTCTTTATGAGGAATTGTTACATTATATCCATCAAATTCATTGTTTAAACTCTCAAAAATATCCATAGTAAAATTTTCGATTGGCAATTTTTTATATGCAATATCAATATTTGAAATTTCAGAAAGACTTTGATGTATATTTGGAGAAAATGTCTTTGTCAATGGCCAACCTATTATTCCTAATCTAACTGTCATAATTTGCTCCAATTTTTTTTAGATCTGAAAAAAAGCTAGGGTAAGAATCTGAAATACAATTTATGTTATCTGGTTTAATTCCTTTATTAATTGCTAGGTTTGCAATCACACTAGTCATGGCTATTCTGTGGTCCTCAAAAGTTTTAATTTGTCCTGATTTTAGTTTTTGAGGGCCATTAACTTTAAATCCTTCAGGATTAACTTCTATATTTCCACCCAATGATTGAATAAAGTTTTCCATAGATTTTATACGATCTGATTCTTTCAGTCTTAGCTCACTTGCACCAGAAACGGTGGTCACTCCCTTAGCTTGAGTCGCCAAAAGAGTAAGTATTGGAAATTCATCTACCATATCAGACACCTCTTCCTTGTCAACCTTGACAGAAGATAGATTAGATCTTGAAACATGTATATCTCCTACTGACTCGTTATCTCTCACTTCTAAATTTTCAATTGATATCTTTGCGTTCATTCTTTTCAATATTTTAAGAAAACCAATTCTTCTCTCATTAAGTAAAACATCTTTGATGATCAATTTTTTACTTTTCATAAGCCCAAGAGCTATCAAAAATGCCGCAGAGGAAGGATCTCCGGGCACGGTATAATCAATACTTCTAAGACTTGAAACAGGTTCTACTGTTATAGAATTACCAAGTCTTACGGTATTTACTCCCATTAAATTTAACATTCGTTCAGTATGATCTCTTGTTGGCAGGTCTTCAGTGATAGTTGTCGGAAAATCATTATGATACAGTGAAGCAATAAGAAATCCGCTTTTAACTTGTGCACTTGGTTTATCCGAATAAATATTTTCAAATTTATAATCTTTTGGTTCAAAAGTAATTGGTAATTTGCCATTGGTATCTTTAATAGCAGCACCCTTTTCAATGAGTGGCTTTACTATTCTTTTCATAGGGCGTTTAATTAATTGTGTACTGCCAATTAACTCAGACTTGAAATTTTGCTTTGACAAAAGACCTGTAAGGAGCCTCGCAGTAGTACCAGAATTAACTGCATTAAGTGGACCATCAGGTTTTCTCAAGCCATGTAATCCTACCCCATGTACCTCTACTTCATTATTATTGATTTCATTTATTTCTACTCCTAATTGTCTAAAAATTTGTATCGTAGCTTTTGTATCACCCGACAATAAAATATTTTTGATTCTTGAAACTCCACTTGCTATGGAGCAAAGAATTACTGCTCTATGGGAAAGAGACTTGTCTCCAATGATATTTATAGAACCTTTAATTTTCATTACGTGAGGTCTCTTTCTCCAAATTTATCTGCCAAAGCTCTTCGCCAATCAACAGTATCTGACAAATAACCTAACATAATTTCCTCGTCACTAATTTTTTGAATTTTTTGAAGTTCTAATATTAATTTATTAATTAAACCTTTGACATTATCAACATTTGTTAGATACATATCAGAAATCATATTCGGTGAAGTCCTAGATAAACGAGTAGCTCCATCAAAACCGCCTGAGGCTAAATTTATCAATTCATTTAAATCTTGCTCCTTCATGGCAAGTGAAACTAAAGCGGAACTTAGAATATGTGGCAAGTGACTTGTCAGAGAAATTAATTCATCGTGTTTTGATTGATCAATCCATATCTCATTGGATTCAATAGCTTTTATAAATTCTAAAACTAATTCTTTGCTTTGCTCGTCAGTTGACCTTGTCTCACATAGTAAGAAGGGAGCCCCTTCGTACATTTCGGGAGTTGGCTCCCATGTACTATTATCTGCGATACCACATAATGGATGGCCTCCTATTGCTGGAATAATAGATGTATCCATTTTTTTACAAATAAGCTCTTTTGTACCTCCTAAGTCAACAATTGCTCTTGTTTTCAAAGTTGGTTCTGAATCAAAATAATTAAGAATTTCATTAATAGGAGTAGCCAAAACTGTAAGATCATAATTTATAGACTCTTCATGGTCCAACGATAGAGCAGAAAGTTTTTTTGCCCGCCTAACATTTTTTTCTAAAATATCAGATCCACTTACTTCAATACCACTATTTACTAATTTGATTCCCAAATTGGTACCCATTAAGCCTAAACCAATAATATGAATTTTTTTTAACATTAAAGTGACCTTCCAACCGCCTTTGCNACAATTGATGCTTTACTTATTAAAGCTTCTAATTCACTAGGTAACAATGCTTGTGGTCCATCACATAAAGCTTCCTCTGGCCTTGGGTGAATTTCAATTAATAACCCATCAGCACCAGCAGCTATAGCTGCTAAAGCAACTGGCTCAACTAAAGAATTGTCACCTGTTGCATGACTGGGGTCAGCAATCACAGGCAAATGACTGTTCTGCTTCAAGAAAGGAATAGCGTTTATATCAAACGTATTCCTTGTGGCGGTCTCATAAGTCCTAATACCTCTTTCACATAACATGACATTTTCATTGCCTCTTGATAAGATGTATTCACTTGCAAGTAATAACTCATCCAAAGTTGCAGACAATCCTCGTTTTAACAAAACAGGTAGTTTTGATTCACCAACTGCTTCGAGGAGTTTAAAATTTTGCATGTTTCTTGCACCGACTTGGAGAACATCAACATATTTTTCCATCATTGATAAATGTTGTGCATCCATAATTTCACTAAATAGAGGTAATGAAGTAATTTCGGAGGCCTCTTTTAGCATTTTTAACCCATCTTCTCCCAATCCCTGAAAACTGTATGGTGAGGTTCTTGGTTTAAATGCACCACCCCTCAAACCATTTGATCCTGCATTCTTTGCAGCCATTGCAGTTTCAATTGTTTGCTCTTGTGTTTCAGCGCTATCTGGACCAGCAATAATTGCAATTTCATCACCACCAATCACAAGGTTTTGTATTTGAATTATTGAATTTTCTTTTTTGTAATTTTTACTCGCAAGTTTATATGGTTTTCCTACTGGAATTACTCTACTTACATTTGGTAAAAGCTTCATTACGGCTCGATGATCTTCATTCACTTTTCCGCTAACTGCAACAACACTTCTTTCAACACCATTAATAACCAGTGGTTCATGCCCTTGCTGTATTGCTTTTTCTTTTACTTTCTCAATATCTTCATCAGTATGAGACTCCTTCATTACTACTATCAATTTTCCTCCTCAAAAAAAAA
>JGI24820J26691_1000008_pt1 | contig 43957 bp, 38 predicted proteins | sample METZYME_5_50m_FD_26691 | JGI IMG/M metagenome (IMG submission 26691) | reverse complement strand
ATCTAAATCCACATTATCAGAATTAATATTTTGTGATATTCTTGTGATATTTGCTGGGTAAATATTCATTTTTGATGCATAAAANATTTCTTCAGCATATCCAATATTGAACATTTCCACATGTTGCCATGATTTATAGGTTTCAATAAATTGGTCTTGCATAGTTTCTAAATTTGACATAGTTCTTTCCTGTGTAAAGGAATTTACGGCTGATTCAAATAACTCTAGCTCATTATCAAAATTTTGATGTGCAGGGATCATTATATTGTTAACTACATTACTTAGTAACAATGACCTGTCATAGCCATCTGATGAGGAATTATTATCATTTTCAGAACATGATAAAATAATAAAAAAAGTAAGTAATAAAAATAGATTAAAGTGTTTCATAATAATACAAATATAGTTAAATACTTATCTAAATAGAGAAAGGAAATAGTGACAAACACTACTTCCCTCTCAAAATTTAGAAAACAAAAAAAATAAATTGGTAAAACTTGTACCAATTCATCAAGTTTTTAGTCAATGTTTAATGTNACTCCATTAGCCTCAAANGCTTGCTTNACNAGAGCAATCATTCCAGGGTACTGTGAAGATGCAGGTGCAGTTAACACAGCTGGATTCATGTTATGGAAATCACCCATNTAGTTGGCTAAAAAGTACTCAACAGTAGCTTTGTCCATAAATGGTTCATCATTTCCATTGTTAGTAAACTGTAAACTTAGAAGGAATCCCCAACCCTCTGAAAGAGAGTGGTGTGCCTTGGCAACATTACCAGCTTCAAGCTTCGCTACATAGTCATTCATGTAATGTATCGCATAGTATCCGATAACTTTTGATAATTCAACCTTGATGATAGCAGCTTGCTGATCTCTAAGATCATAATCTTTGTTTACAATAGCTGTTCTACCCATGATAAATGCATCATATACAACTTGACCAATACCTGGCTCATATCCACCTTCATCGTTCACTTTCTTGAAATATTTCATCAATAAACTTCCAGAACCAGATGGGCTACCTCCAGCATTGGCTAAATTATCGCCTTCAAGACCATATAAATATCCAAAACCTTCGTCCCACTTNTGCTCCATATCAGTATAGTTTTTACCATCTGATANAACATCATTATCGTTATCTTCAACTCTNGTACCAGAATCTAGCTGATTTGGGTGAATGTAATTGTTTACGATTTGATCTAGTGTAAAAGCTCCAATTAAACCTTTAAAGAATAACTGATCAATTTCTTGACCTGCACCATTTAAATGATAAGTTGAAGCACCGTCCGGCGTAGAAATTGCACCTGGTTGACCTGGGCCAGCATCGCTTGTCCAGTTAGGTACTACATTACTTGCATAGTCTGCGATCATATCATCAAACATTTGTTTAGTAGTTGCACTACCAGCTAAAGTAGATGCTGCAGTCTTACTACCAATAATTTTTGATGTACCATTAAGTGATGCATCAGCAAAACCAGCAGATGAACCATTATCTCCATTAAACATCATATCTAAACCACTTGCAGTAGCTTCACTAGAATTTAATGCAGAATATAATTCTTCAGCTTGTGTCAATCTTGTTGTTTGACCTGAGAAACTTACAGAAGTTTCACCATTTCTAGAAAACTCATAAGATGTAGGTGCTACTATATTATTACCACCATTATCATTATCGTTGTCATCATTATCACAAGAAAAAACAAAAATTGCCAATGATAATATCATTGACTTGTAAATTAAATTTTTCATAATTTGTTTTAATTTTTAAATTTCAAGGTGCAAATATATGTAATAGTTTAGATTCAATCTAAATAAAAATAAAAAAAATTTAAAAAAATTTAGGGTGTGTTACAAATATATCTGTAAACGTTATATTATTTAGAATGAAAATCAATTAACAGATTGAACTCATAGCAAAATAAAAGAACTTCTAGCGTTACTTTAAATATAAAATTTGCATTTATCTTTGCAAATTATTAAAGTTTTATGTTAGGATTAATTAGTATAAATTACAAAATAGCACCGTTAAAAATCCGAGAGCTTTTTTATATATATCCTGATGAATATGAAAAAATATTCAAACTAATAAATAAAAGAATATCGCTCAAAGGTCTCTTTATAATCTCAACCTGCAATAGAACAGAACTTTACTTTGAAACCGAAGATTCACAAAAGAATCAAAACAAAGCATTTCATTCCGTAATTATGACTCTTGGCAAACTAAAAAAGTTTAACGATGGCTTGAGACCGTATATCAAAAAAAAACAAGGTTCATCAGAAATTTCTGAACACCTATTTAGATTATCAAGTGGCCTAGAATCAATGATTATTGGCGAATTTCAAATTGTAGACCAGATTAAGGGCGCTTATAATATTTGCAAAAAAAACAATATGCTAAGCTCCGCTATTGAAAGGATGATTCAAAAATGTCTAGAAGCCAGTAAATTTATTCGAACGAATACTGAAATCGATAAAGGTGGTATTTCTGTAAGTTCTGCAGCGATTGACCAAATTGGAAATATTGAAAATTCGGAGAATTTATCAATACTATGTGTTGGTGCCGGAAGAACTTCAAAGTTGTCAATTAAACAGCTTTTTTCGAAAAGGTTTGGAAATATTTTCATAACAAACAGAACTAAATCTAACACGTCTCACCTAATTGAAAAGTTTGATCTAAAGTTTGTTAAGTTTTCGGAGTGGAAAAAGATGTTGGAAACCATTGATATAGTTATTTTTAGCACTTCTTCCAAAAAACCACTTCTAACCGATATAGATCTTTCCGATATTGACGAAAAAAGACATAAAAATATAATACTAGTAGATCTATCAGTTCCCAGGAATATAGTGATTAATAAAAATTACAATAAAGTTGAACTTGTTGATCTTGATAAGCTCAAAGACAAGGTAAATGAAAATTACAACAAAAGGATTTCTGAAATTGAAAAAGCTGAAGAGCTAATAAAAAAATATGTTAGTGAATATGATCAATGGCTTGATTCAAGAGAATTAAGACCTAGTATAATATCCATAAAAAAGGATATAAAAGACCTTATGTTTAGCACTGAAAATCAAGAGAGTAACAATAAAGATTTGAAAGAGATATATGATAAGTTTTCTGATAGACTAGTTAAAAAAATTATCACTGTCAGTGAAAATGGTAAAAACACCGAGGCATTAAAAATCATTAATAAAATTTTTACTGATGATTAATAAGTTGGTTGTTGGCACTAGAGCTAGTAAGCTTGCCCTGAAGCAGACAAATTATGTCATTAACAAATTAAAGGAGATAAATCCTTCAATAAAATTTGTTTTGAAAAAAATAAAAACCAAGGGTGACATCTTACTTGATAAGGATTTGAATAAAGTTATTGATAAGGGGTTTTTTGTTAGTGAGATTCAAAATGAATTATTAAATAATTCCATCGATATCGCTGTTCACAGCTTAAAAGATTTACCTTCTGAGGGAAATTCAAATTTAAGTTCTTTCACTGTTACGGAAAGAGAAGACCCGATGGATGTTCTTGTGACAAAAAAAGAATTGAAAGAAAAAAGTATCAAGGGACTAAAACTGATCGGTACATCTTCTGTAAGACGGAAGAAACAAATACAAATGATTAATAAAGATTTCCAGATTAAAAGTATAAGGGGAAATGTTGAGACCCGAATCAAAAAACTTGACAACGGAGAATATGATGGAATTATACTAGCTGCAGCTGGTTTAAAAAGATTAGGTTTGGAAAATAGAGTTTCAAAAAGTTTCAATGTTACTGAAATGACACCTGCAGCAGGCCAGGGTGCACTCGCTGTGGAATTCAGAAAAAATGATAAAAAAACATTTTCAATCCTAAAAAAAATTCAGCACGAATCAACAGAGATTTGTGTAAATGAGGAAAGAAATTTTTTAAAAACCGTTGGTGGGGGATGCTCATCCCCAGATGCTGTTTTGTGCATTTTTGAAAAAAATAAATTAAAAATTAAAGGGAAAATATTCGACCATACAATTGGTAAATATGTTTCTGGAAGTATGTCAAAGAGATAGGAGATCATAAAAACATCGGAGTAAAATTGGCTAAACAAATAATGTCTAAACTATCACCAAAAATTATAAAGCACATAATTTTGACAAATGAGGGAGACATAACTGGCTTTAAAAGTCTCTTAAGTAATGACCTTCAAATTCATCATTTCCCTTTAATTAATATCGACCCTATCGATTTTAATCATAAGGATTTAAAAATTTATGACTATATAGTTTTTACCTCAAAAAATGGAGTAAAAAACTTTCTTGATAAAGTTGATATTCCCAATGATATGAAATTTATATGTATTGGTAATAAAACCGAAAAAATCTTAAATGAATACGGATTTAAGTCAGCCTTCACACCCAAAAGGAATTATTCTACATTAATGGCAAGTGAATTGAAAAAAAATAAGTTGATTAACGGAAGAAAAGTTTTACTTGTTCAGGGAGAAATTGCCAATAATGATTTTAATTTAAAACTTGGTAATTTTTGTAATGTTGATAGGCTAAACGTTTACGAAACAAATTTGGTAAGAAGCTCCAATGAGAGGCTAAAAAAAATGCTTATGTCAAAAAATACTTTTACAGTATTTACTAGCCCCTCAGCGTTTGATGCTTTTATCAAATTTTACGATGCAAACAATACAAATATCATAAGTATTGGAAATACCACTACGAAATACATTAACTCTAAAGGACATGACTGTATGCTAACCTCAAAGATGCAATCTTATGAGGGTATTTCTGAATCAATAATTAGATACTTCAACCAAATATGAAATTCCCANCNAACAGATTAAGGAGACTTAGGTATAATAAAATACTTAGAAATATGATTGAAGATGTCAATCTTAGCTCAACTGATTTAATATATCCAATATTTATTATTGAAGGAAGTAAAAATAAAGAACCAATCGAATCCATGCCAGGACAATTTAGATATTCAATTGATCAAGCGTTGGAATTATGTAATGAACTGATTCTTAATAAAATAAAATCAATAATTCTGTTTGGAATACCAAAAAATAAAGATGAGACAGGAAAAATTTCATGTAGTTTAAAGAGTATTATTCCCAGGGCTATAAAAGAGATTAAGAATAAGTTTGGTGATAAACTTTTTGTTATTGCAGATGTGTGTAATTGTGAATACACAAAACACGGTCATTGTGGAACTTTAGTAAATAATGACGTCGATAATGATACCACCCTAAAAACTCTTTCAAGTCAATCACTGGTTTTAGCTAAAAGTGGTGCTGACGCACTAGCCCCCTCTGATATGATGGATGGAAGAGTTAAAGCAATAAGGGAAATTTTAGATGACAATAACTTTGAAAAAACACCCATATTTCCATACTCAGTAAAATACTCATCAGCGTTTTATGGACCTTTTAGAGAAGCTGCTAAAAGTAGTCCAACTTTTGGTGACAGAAAAACATATCAGATGAATTTTAAGAATTCTGAAGAAGCAATTAACGAAGTTCAATTAGATATTAATGAGGGAGCTGATGTAATTATAATAAAACCTGCTCTCTCTTATTTAGATATAATATTTAAAATCAAAAAAAGATTTAATATTCCTGTAATTGCCTATAATGTCAGTGGAGAATACTCAATGGTTAAAAGTGCATCAGAAAATAACTACATAAGTGAAATGGAAACAATACTTGAGATATTATATTCAATCAAACGTTCAGGCGCAAATGCAATTATAAGCTATCATGCCTTGGATGTTGCTAAATATTTAAACCAAAATGAAGTATAATAATAGTACAAAAGCGTTTGTAGAATCTCAAGAATTAATTCCAGGAGGTGTTAATTCGCCAGTTAGAGCTTTTAAAAGTGTTAATTGTAACCCAGTTTTCTTTGATTATGGAAAAGGTAGCAAGGTTTATGATATTGACGGAAATGAATACATTGATTGTATTTCATCATGGGGGCCGCTTATTTTTGGACATGCTGACAAAACAACCCAGTCTAAAATTAANGAATATTTAAAAAGAGGGACAACTTATGGTGCTCCAACAGTGATCGAATCTGAAATGGCAAAAAAAATTATTGAATTTGTTCCTTCAATCGAAAAAGTGCGAATGGTAAATTCAGGTACAGAAGCAACAATGAGTGCTATAAGACTTGCCAGAGGATATACATCTAAAAACTTAATTTTAAAATTTGCAGGAAACTATCATGGTCATGGAGATAGCTTTTTGATAAAGGCAGGCTCAGGAGCTATGACTTTAGGATTACCAGACAGTCCAGGGGTGACCAGAAATACAGCTAAAGATACTGTTATTGCTGAGTTTAATTCAATTGAATCTGTTTCTGAACAATTTAAAAAAAATCCTGACAAAATTGCGGCCGTTATAATAGAACCTGTTGCAGGGAATATGGGACTTGTTGAGTCAAAAAAGGACTTCCTTGTAGAACTTAGAAATTTGTGTGACCAAAATAATTCGTTATTAATATTTGACGAGGTAATGAGCGGATTTAGGTTATCAAAAGGTGGTGCTCAGGAATTATATAATGTTATTCCCGATATAACGACATTGGGTAAAATAATTGGTGGTGGGCTTCCCGTTGGTGCATACGGAGGAAAATCTGATATTATGGATTATTTAGCTCCTAATGGACCAGTTTATCAGGCAGGCACGCTCTCTGGAAACCCTCTAGCAATGAGTGCTGGACTTTCTGTATTAAATCGACTTGATGAAAAATTGTTTGATAGACTTGAATTAATTTCAAAAAAGATTCATGAAGGGTTCTTACAAAATATTAATGAGACTGGAACTAATGCAATTATAAATAGAGCTGGATCGATGATGACTATGTTTTTTACTAANAATAAAAAAGTTGAAAATTATAACGACGCTATTACATGTGACTTAAAGAAATATGCAAAATACTTTAAATCCATGTTAGACCAAGGTATATACTTACCTCCTTCACAGTTTGAGTGCATGTTTATTTCGTCAGTATACAGTGAGAATGATATAAAAAAAATTATCCAATCTAATAAAAAATCACTAGTATCAATTTTATGAAAAAAAATATATTTATTGAAAATATTAATGGAAATGCAACATCACGCCCACCAGTTTGGTTCATGAGGCAGGCAGGTAGAATTTTACCCTCTTACCTAAAACTTAAACAGAAATATAGCTTTGATGAAATGATGCAAAATAAGGAATTGGCAGCTAAAGTGACGCTTCTTCCTTTAGACGATCTTGGTGTTGATGCTGGAATTCTCTTTTCTGATATTTTAGTAATTCCTAAAGCACTGGGATTAGAGCTTGAATTTACCTCAAAGGGACCTAAATTTCACAATGCTCTTGACGAAAATATTAATATTGAAAACCTTAGATTTAATTCTGAGAAACTAGATTATATTTATAATAATATCAAAGAAATTAAAATTCAGAGACCAGAAACACCTCTTATTGGATTTTGCGGTGGCCCACTAACTACATTCCTTTTTATGTTTAGAAGAAATGAATTGAATAAAGATTTTAATCATGTTATAAAACTCTTTTATAAAGAAAAGAAAAAGTGCATTAGAATAATGGAAATGATAACAGAAGCCTCCGTTGAGTATGTAAATAATCAAGTCGACAGTGGGATTGATTGCTTCCAGTTATTTGAGACATATTGCGGTATTCTCCCCGAACAATTATACACTGAGATTGTTCTTCCTTATTCAAAAGAAATTTTAAATGCCGCAATGAATAAAAATTGCAAAACTATCTTTTTTCCTAAGAATTATAATACAGGGCTTAAGAACATAAATAAAGACATTTGTGATATAGCCAGTATAGATTGGCAGTTACCGCTTGAATCGGCACGAACATTGCTATGTAATAGTGTTGGAATCCAAGGGAATATGGACCCAAGAATATTTTTCTCAGACAAAGCAGAGATTGAAAAATATCTAATTAATTTGACCCGTTTTGGACAAAAAAATACTAATTGGATATTTAATTTGGGGCATGGTTTCATTCCAGGTATTGACGTAGAAAATGTAAATTTTGTTGTTGACTGGATAAAAAACTACAACTGGAACAGGTAAAATGAAAATTGATAATAAATTATTAAATAAGTATAATAAGAAGGGGCCACGTTACACCTCTTACCCCCCTGCAACTCACTTTTCAGAAAAATATGATGATAAGGATTTTATCAACTCGGTCATCAAATCAAACAATGAAAACCCACAAAACGTCTCCATTTACATTCATATTCCTTTTTGCCCACAAATTTGCCACTTTTGTGGATGTACAACCGAGTCTGGGTTTACAAAACCTTTTTTAGAAAGATATGTCGATGCTCTCATCAAAGAAATTGAATTTGTCTCAAAATATATTAACAATGACCGCAAGCTGACCCAAATACATTGGGGAGGTGGAACACCAAATGCAATATCATTAAAGTATATTCAGCGTATCACAGAAAAAATTCTCATGTGTTTCAATCTTAATGATGAATATGAAATGGCTATTGAATGTAGTCCAGCACATCTTGACTACAGACACATTGAATTGTTGAAAAGTTATGGATTTAACAGAATATCTTTAGGTATCCAGGATTTTGATGGAAAAGTTTTAGATGCTATAAATAGACGAAGACCCAAGCGTCCGATTTCTAAAATGGTAGAAAAAATTCACTCTGAAGGTTTCAGAGGGACTAATATTGACTTGGTTTATGGACTTCCGCTTCAGACTGTCAAAAATTTTAATAAGACTATAGAAAAAGCTATAGACTTAAATACAGATAGAATAGTTACATTCTCTTATGCTCATGTGCCTTCAATTCTTCCACGTCAAAAAATATTAGAAACTATTGGATTTCCGTCCGCGGAGGAAAAAGCAGAAATGTATAATAATGCTTACAAAAAATTTACTGATGCAGGCTATGTACCAATCGGTATGGATCACTTTTGTAGACCAGACGATGAGTTTTATTTAGCCCTAAATAATAATCAGCTTCACAGAAATTTTCAGGGATACTGCACGACAAGAACAACTGGGCAAGTGTATGGTTTTGGGGCTTCATCAATATCACAGTTGTTCTCAGCCTACAGTCAAAATGTCAAAAATGCAGCACAGTATATAAAAATGATTAATGAAAAAAATACAGCTGTATTAAGAGGATATAATCTGGAAAGAAACGAAAAGATAATCAGAGATGTTATAAACTCTGTGATGTGCAATTACTATGTAGATTTTTCTGAAATTGCCAAAAAATTTGAAAGTGATTCAGATGAAATCAAAGAGATTGTTGGTTTTGATAATGAAAAGTTTAAAGATTTTGTCGATTTAAATTTTATGAAAATTGAAAATGATAAAATTATCATTTATGATAGNGCGAGATTATATATCAGAAATATAGCTATGGAATTTGACCCACTTCTGAATAAAAAAATTGGGACGTATTCAAAAACGATTTAGAATGAATAAGACCGGTGTGCTTTTAGTGAATTTAGGAACTCCAAATAGTCCAAAAACTGGGGATGTAAGAAGCTATTTGTTTCAATTTTTGAATGACAAAAGAGTTATTGACCTCCCCTGGTTGATCCGAAAAATACTAGTTAATCTAATAATTGTCCCTTTCCGAGCTCCAAGTTCAGCAAAAATTTATAAAGAACTTTGGACTGAAAAGGGTTCGCCTATTATCTATCATACTGAAAGTTTAAAAAGTAAACTCCAAAAATCACTGGGAAAAGAATTTTATGTTGAATATGCAATGAGATACAAAAACCCGTCTTTAAATGTTGCTTTGGAAAAATTAAGACTTAAAAATTTAAAACAAATTATTGTAATCCCTCTATTTCCCCAATATGCATCTGCAACTAATGGATCCGTTATAGAAGAGGTTATGGAAATTATTAAATATTGGTGGGTGATTCCCGAAATCAATTTTGTTTCACAATTTTACAATGAAAAGTTGTTTATAGATGCCTTTGTAGAAAAAGGGGAAAAATATAATATTAAGGAATATGATGAAATTATTTTTAGTTTTCACGGACTTCCTGAAAGACATGTAGATAAAGTTTATGAAGACAGCCTCTGTAAAGATAATAAATGTGAAGCTGGTATAACTGAACTTAATCAATTTTGCTACAAGGCGACATGTTATGAAACCGCCAAGCAAATTGCCAGAAGACTGAAAATAAAGAAATCTGACTATATTGTTTCTTTTCAGTCTAGACTTGATAATAAGTGGCTAAGACCATTTTCAGATGAAGTAATCAAAAAAACAGGTAAAAAAGGAGATAAAAAAATATTATGTTTTTCACCATCTTTTGTTGCAGATTGTCTTGAAACCATAATCGAAATTGGAGACGAATATCAAGAACTATTTGAAGAATATGGAGGCGAAAAGGTTCAGCTTGTTGAAAGCTTAAACGATAGTGACACTTGGGTTAAATGCCTTGAAAAAATGGTCCTAGAAAGAACCATTTAAGTTTTCAAAATATTTGAGAAAATACAATATAAATAAACTTAAATTTTCTTCAAAAAATGCTTAATTCAATAAAAAAAGTCGATACAATAATATTGGGAGCCGGAATTTCAGGATTAACCCTTGGATACTATCTTCATAAAAAGAATAAAGACTTTTTGGTTTTTGATTCTAATGCATCAAACGGAGGTAATATCTCAACAAAAATTAAAAATGGTTTTATATGTGAGAATGGCCCAAATACTGTTCTTCTCAATAATAAAAGCATTAAAGATTTAATCTCAGATCTAGAGTTAGACGAGGAGATCATATACCCAAATGATAACAATAATAAAAGATTTCTTTTGAGAAATGGTAAACTGATTGAACTACCACGTTCATTTGGTAAATTTTTAATTTCAAATTTTCTAAGCCTTNACTCTAAGATTTGTATCCTTTTTGAGATTTTTAAAACCAAAACCCGCGACAATACATCTGTATATGAATTTTTTAAGAGAAGATTTGGAAAAGAATTTCATGANACATTANTAGAACCTTTTTTAACTGGTGTNTATGCAGGAAATACCAAAAATATGAGTACAAAACATGTACTAAAAAAAATATGGGAAATGGAGCAAAAGCACGGCAGTATAATTCTAGGNTTCATGAAAAAAAAATCAAGANGTAAAATGCCAAAGTCATTCAACTTTAAAAAAGGACTTAGCAGATTATCGGATTCAATATTTCAAAAAATAAAANANAAAATTAGACTTAGNAGTAAGATAACNTCAATTTCTAAAATTGGAAATATATATGAAGTAAGCATTGATAATAAAATTAAATTTCATTGCAATAAGTTGGTNTCCACAATACCTGCTTATGCCCTTTCTGATATTTTATANGACNTTGAGGTTTCCCAAGAGTTGAAAAAAATATCGTATTGCCCAATATATGTACTTCATTTAGGAATAGAAAGAGAAAAGATTATGGAAGATATCAGTGGATTTGGTGTCCTTACGAAGCCTTCTGATGAAAAGAATTTTTTGGGAATCATATTCAATAGTAGGATTTTCCCTCATGTAGCTCCACTTGGAAAAGATTTACTAACAGTTATGATTGGTGGGGCTAGACAAGAAAAACTAATAAAATTAGAGAAAGAAGTATTGTTTGATAAAGTTTTAAAAGATATAAAAAAACTGATTTCATATGAGGGCAAGATCGTAATGAAGCATGACTTTTTATGGAAGAGAGGTATACCACAATATGATCTAAATCACGAAAGTATCATTAGTAAAATCAAAAATTTTCAAAATAAAAACAAAAACTTTCACATTATGGGAAATTATTTTGAGGGTATTTCGGTAAGTGATTGTGTAGAAAAGGCATANGCCCTATCCAAAATATTATGAGGTAAAGAAACTTGAGCAATTTTTATCAAAAAACATNAAATCCTTCTTTGAATAATCAAAATATACTTCAGAGTTTATTTTTACAGGTTTTTGAGAAATTATTGACCATATATTGTCTTTAAATCTCCCGATTAACTTATATTCTTTTCCTTGAAAAAAGCATTTTTCAACATGCATGGAATTGGGTGAATTATCTACTAATTTGATATTTTCAGGTCTTATGTAAAATACCTTGTCCTCAATTGGAAATTTATTTATATCACCTAGGACCTCTGCACAATAGCAATTTGCAGGTTCACAATACATAGTTTCTGGACTTGAGAATTGCTGAACAATACCTGCTTTGAATATCAGTATTTTATCAGAGATGTTTAGCGCATCATTAATATCATGTGTTACTAAAATTGTAGTGATATTACTTTCTCTTATTATTTTACATATCTCATCTCTGATAGAATATTTAATGTTTGCATCTAGATTACTAAAGGGCTCATCTAACAATAATAAATCAGGTTCTCTCAAGATTGACCTAGCTATACATGCTCTTTGTTGCTCACCACCTGAAATTTCATGTGGATATCTTTCAAGTAATTTTTCAAGATTTGTAAGGTTGATTATTTTGGTAAAATTTTTAATATATTTTTGATCAAGATTAAAAAGAATATTTTCTTTGATATTTAGGTGTGGGAATAAGGGATAATCCTGAAAAACATAGCCTATTTTTCTTTTTTGAGGTTTTACAAATACACCATTACCGTTAATCATATTTCCGTTTAAGGAAATATGTCCCGAATTAATTTTTTCCAAACCTGCAAGACATTTTAAAAAGGTAGATTTCCCAGAGCCACTTTCACCTACAAAAGAAATAAGCTGACCTCTTTCAACTGAGAAGCTCAAATTATTAATAACTCTTGTGGAGTTAGTATAACCCTTGACTAAATTTTTAACCTCTAAATACATTTGATTTGTCCAAGAATATTTTTAAAAATATCAGCAATATACAGCAAATAATAATAATTACAGACGAATATATACTGGATAGAGGAATCATCTCCTCAATAGCAAATTCATAGGTTTGAGTAGCTAAAGTATCAAAATTGAAGGGTCTTAATATTAAAGTGATTGGCAGCTCTTTCATAATATCTACAAAAACCAAAGTAAGTGCTGTGAAAAATGCATACTTATTAATTGGAAAATAAATTTTTTGAAAAATTTTAAAACTTGATAACCCTAAATTTTTTGCAGAATTATTATACGAATCAGGATACTTTTCCATACTAGATTTTATAGGTGATTTGCCAACAGCCATAAATCTTATTATGTATGCATATATCAGTATAACAAAATATACCGAAAAACTACCCAATAAGTTTACGTTTTCAAAAGAATTATCAATACTGGTAATAAATATGATCACAGATAAAGCAACGACAGCTCCTGGAATTGAATAACCAAGGGAAATAAACTGATTTATATAGTAGTATAATCTTGAATTTGAAATTTTCTCGTTGTACAGAAAAAAAGTCGAAATAATTAAAATTAAAATTGAAGCCAAAAGAGATACAGTAACAGAATTAAATGTCAGATTTAATAATCTTTCAAAGTTGATTTTATCAAAACTGGAAATTATATTAAAAACATTAAATAAAACCGGAACCACAAAAGCTAGAATAATAGGCATCAAACACACAAAGTATATTAAAAATTTTGTAATTAACTTTGGGCGATTTATTGTTGATAATTCACTGTTTTTTGGAAAGCTAAATCTTTTACTTTGATTAAAATATTTTTCAATAAAAAATAAAAAAGCAACGATAAATAATAAAATTGATGACAATTGTATTGCAGCGCCTGAATCATTCATTGGCCCCCATGATCTGAATATTCCAATAGTGTAGGTATTTACACCAAAATATTTCACAGCTCCATATTCATTTAACACCTCCATTACAACCAAAAATAATCCTGAAAAAATTGCCGGTTTTGAAAGCGGTAAAACTACTTTGACTAAGGTCTTATATCCGTTGAGGCCAAGATTTTTAGCCATGTCATAATATCTTGAGCCAAAAAGACTAAAAGAAATTCTTGAAACACTGTAAATATACGGATATAATGAGAAAGCCAGAATGACTCCTAAAACTTCAATTTGTAAAAAGTCATAAGTAATTTTAAAAGGGCCTGTAAAACTTAGGATTTCACTGTATGTAAATGCCATAATATATGTCGGAATAGCCAGAGGTAAATAAAGTATTAAGTCAAGAAATCGTCTTCCAAAAAACTTATAATTACTGATAAACCAAGCCGGTATTACTCCAATAATAAGAGAGAAAAATGAGGTTAATACTATTAAATATATTGTATTTACAGAATACTCAAAAAGTAAATTTTCAAATAGGTAAATAGCAGAGCTTGGATCTTGAGNAAAAGACCTTACCAATAAAAATAATACAGGAAAAAATATTATNGTAAAAAGCGATAAAGCTAGTCTATCTTGAAACCTAACCTTTTTCAAAATCAATTTACTTCCAGCCTGTTTTATCAAAAATCTTGATAGCATCCTCACGATATGTACCTAGAGCATTCAAATCTAATTTATCTCTCTTGAATTCACCCCAAGATTGAACAATTTCAGATGGTAGTACTTTTGGGTTTGCAGGATATTCATAGCTATTATTTACATATGTGTTTTGAGCTTCTTCACCNGTTAAATACTCTAATAGTTTCATGGCATTTTCTTTATTTGGAGCATTTTTGGTCATTGCAAAACCTGAAATATTAATGTGTGCTCCCCTATCCCCAACAGCTTGATTTGGNAAAAAAACAGAAACAGATTTTCCAGCTGCAACATCTGAATCCTTTTCAGATGAAAGTAAAAGACCTATGTAGTAAGAATTTACAATGGCAACATCACCTTGTCCTGCAGCTATGGACCTAACTTGATCTCTGTCGTTACCTTTTGGATCTCTTGCAAAATTACCTACTACACCGGCTGACCAATCAGTAACAGCTTCTTCTCCTAAATTTGCATATAAGGAAGACATAAGAGCTTGGTTATATGCGTTCGAAGATGATCTAACTAATAATCTGCCTTTCCACTTTTCGTCAGATAAATCCTCGTATGTACTTAACTCTGATTTTTCAACCCTTTCGTTGCTGTAGACTAATAGTCGAGCCCTGTAAGTAATTGGAATCCAAAAACCATTAACATCTTTTAAGTCATCACTGACATTATTGTCTATTACATCACTTTTAATCTGCTGAAAAAGACCCATTTCTACCCCCTTCTGAAGCTTACCAGCATCAACTGTCACAAATAGATCAGCTGGGCTGTTTTTACCTTCATTTTTTAATCTTTCAAGCAACTCATCGTCACCAGCTTTAATGACATTGACCTTGATACCTGTCAGCTTCTCAAAATTCTCATATTGTTTTATGTCAACCTGATAGTGTCTTTTACTGTAAATATTTATTTCATTTGAATTATTTTCTTCACACGAGAAAAAAATTAATAGTGAGAAAAATAATATTATGTAATTTTTCATTTTGATGTTATTTAGAGTTATTCTAAATTGCAAGATAAATATTATAATTAAAAAAAAATACAATAAATGCGCAATTATTTTTGTCTGCAATTATTAAGATAAAATTCTTAAAACCGTTAAAATGAATATTAAAAATTTACTTCTTTTTGTTATTCTATTTTGCATTTCAAATATGAATGCACAAAAGAAACAAGATGTAGAGGCCATAAAAAAAATGTGTGGTTGCTTTGAAATTGATTTCAATTTTGCCGAAACTTTTCAGTTCAACCGCGATTCAACATATTCAAAGTCTAAAAATTACAATGCAAAAGCACTTGAATATGCGAAGCTTATTAAAGATGATAAAGGACATATTTCCATACAGCATCTTTTAGTGATGGGCAGTTACGTAATTAAACACTGGAGACAAGATTGGATATATGAAAACCGAGATCTACTCATGTACGATTCAGATAATACTTGGAAATATGTGTCTAAGCCTAAAAAGGATGTAAGGGGTCAGTGGACGCAAAAAGTTTTTCAGGTTGACGATAGCCCAAGATATGAAGGATCATCTTCATGGGTTCATATTGATGGTAAAAGCTATTGGGAAAATTCAACATATGCACCACTTCCTAGAAGAGAGTACACTAAAAGGAACGATTATAACATAATGATCAGAGGGAATAGACATGAAATAATTAACGAAGGCTGGATTCATGATCAGGACAACTACAAAGTAGTTAAAGATTCTGAAAATGATTCAGAAGATATTATTGCAGCTGAAAAAGGTTACAGTACTTATACCAGGGTAGAAGATTCTAGATGCAATGAGGCAATTAATTGGTGGAATGATAATAATACTAAATGGTCTTTTGTTAGAGAGAAATGGAATTCTATTTATTCAAAAAATAATGATCTAAGTTTAAAAAGATCTGTTGAAGACAGACCTTTATTTTCATATCTTTTCGACGATAACGTAACACAAGAAAAGGAAATTGGTTTAATTATTGATAAATTTGTAGTTGATTAATTAATGTCAATCCATGCAAATTGCCAAGCCATCGTTTTTAGAAACAAAAATTGAGGATAAATTCTTTGTCCTTAAAACAAAAAATGAGTTTGACAAAAAGAAGTTTTTAAAAAAAGAAATCGACCTAAGCTTTATTCAATTTCACTTTGTTATTGAAGGAAATGCAATATTCTCTTTTAACAACGGTGCTTACAAAATGGATGTTTCAAGTGGTAAATATATTGTACTATATAATCCAAAGAAAAATTTACCTGTAAATGCTGAAATCTCTCCAAAATCTTATGTATTATCTATCTTAATTTCTATTAAAAAATTTCATAAACTATTCTCAGAAGATAGTAATAATATTCAATTTCTTAAAGACGAAAATATTAACCAAAAGTACTACTATGAAAACAAAATTTCGAATAAAATATTTTTAGTTTTAAATGAGTTAAAAAGGTTTGATTTGGGCAGTTCAACCAAAAACCTATACATCAAGGCAAAAATATATGAATTATTTAGCCATCTTTACAACAGAAATATTGACCAAAATATAGAGCAGTGTCCGTTTTTGACTAATGAAGAGAATTTTAAGAAAATTCAAAAGGCTAAAAATATAGTTATTTCTAATATGACAAACCCTCCATCATTAGTTGATTTATCAAATGAAATAAATTTAAGCCTTAAGAAACTAAAAGAGGGATTTAAAAAAATATATGGAAAACCTGTTTACCAATATCTTCTTGAACATAAAATGGAGTTAGCTAAAAAACTTCTGTCTGAAAACAGTTACAATGTAAATGAGGTTAGTATAAAACTGGGATATAGTACTTCAAGTCACTTTATAACAGCTTTCAAGAATAAATATGGGTTGACACCCAAGAACTTTAAAAAAAATTATTAAACATGCGCACGTGGCGGAATTGGTAGACGCGTTAGGTTGAGGGCCTAATAATCTGTAAGATTGTGGAAGTTCGAGTCTTCTCGTGCGCACTTCAAATATGAAAAAAAATATAGCAATTATTGGTTCAGGTTTTTCCTCTTTGTCGGCAGCCTGTTATTTAGCAAAAAAAGGACATAATATAACCGTCTATGAAAAAAACTCGGATCTTGGAGGGCGAGCAAGACAGTTTAAAGCCAATGGATTTACATTTGATATGGGGCCTAGCTGGTATTGGATGCCTGATGTATTTGAGAAGTTTTTCAATGATTTTAATAAGTCATCTAAGGACTATTACCAAATTGAAAAATTAAACCCCGCCTACAGAGTATATTTTGGTTTAGACGATTATATTGATATTGAAGATAATATTGAAAAGATTTCAGATAAATTTGAAAAAATAGAATTTGGTAGTGGGGAGAAATTAAAAAAATTCCTCAGTAAAGCAAAAGAAAATTACAACATTGGGGTAAGCGACATGCTGTATAAAATGCCTGGCCTAAGTCCACTAGAATTAGTTTCACTAAAGACGATAAAAAAAATAAGATACTTCATTTCAACTATAAGAAAAGAGGTTCATAGAGATTTTAAAAATCCGAAATTAAGATCTGTTTTGGAATTTCCTGTTCTATTTTTGGGAGCTAAAGCTTCTAATACGCCTGCTTTTTATAATTTTATGAATTATGCAGACTTTGGACTAGGTACTTTTCAGCCAAAAAATGGATTCAGTGATTTAGTCAATGCAATGGTTTCTCTGGGTAAAAACCTTGGTGTACAGTATAAAACAAATCACACTGTGAAAAGTATTAAAATCAAAGATAATAAGGTTAATAAACTTATCTTTGAAAACAAAGAATTTGATTGTGATATATTAATTTCTGGTGCAGATTATCACCACACTGAATCACTACTACCAACTAAAAGCAGACAATATTCTGAAAAATATTGGAGCAAAAGGATTTTTGCACCATCATCACTCCTTTTTTATGTGGGATTTAATAAAAAAATAAATAATGTGACCCATCACAATTTATTTTTTGATACGGAATTTGATCAACATGCTAAAGAAATATATGATGATCCTAAATGGCCATCAGATCCTTTATTTTATGCAAATTTCACCTCTATAACAAATCCTGGCACTGCACCAAAAAATTGTGAAAATGGATTTTTTTTGATACCAATTGCCACAGATTTGGAGGATACTGAAGAAATTAGAGAAAAGTATTTTGAATTAATCATGGAAAAACTTGAAAAATTCACTAAACAAACTTTACGAAGTTCAATCGTGTATAAAAGAAGTTTTTGTGTTAGTGATTTNAAGAAAGATTACAACTCTTATGGTGGTAATGCATATGGATTAGCCAACACTTTATTCCAAACAGCATTTTTAAGACCAAACATTAAGAGCAAGTTGGTACAAAATTTGTATTTCTGTGGGCAATTAACAGTCCCGGGACCAGGTGTTCCACCTGCCATAGTTTCCGGTGAATTGGTTGCAAATTTAATAAACTAATAAATATTACTAATTTATTATTAAATTGTAAAAAAAAACAGATGAAAAACATTTTTGACGAAGTCTCTTACAGTTGTAGTGAAAAGGTCACTAAAACCTACAGTACCTCTTTTTCTTTAGCCACACGACTTTTGTCCAAAAATATAAGAAAGGATATTTATAATATTTATGGTTTTGTTAGGTTTGCTGATGAAATTGTTGATTCATTTCATGATTACAATAAAAACGAATTATTTCATGATTTTTCAATTGATTTGGATAAGGCTTTAAATAATAAAATTCATCTAAATCCTATTCTTAACTCATTTCAATACACATTCCATAAATATAATATTGATAAAGAATTAGTTAAATCCTTTATGAAGAGTATGAGAATGGATTTAACTAAGAAAAAATANAATACAATTGAGGAATATAAAGAATACATTTATGGATCTGCAGACGTCGTTGGGCTCATGTGTTTAAAAGTATTTGTACAAGGCAATAACGAACTTTATAAAAAACTTAAGAATAATGCAATGAAGCTTGGTTCTGCCTTCCAAAAAGTAAATTTTCTTCGTGATTTAAAGGCTGATAAAGAAGATTTAAATCGTACTTATTTTCCTAATACGCAGTTTGAAAGCCTTAGTGAATCAGAAAAAGATGAAATCATTAATGATATTGAAAATGATTTTAAGAAGGGTTTAGCCGGAATTAAAGAACTACCGCTGGATGCGAAATTTGGAGTTTTTATGGCTTACCGATATTATAATCAACTGCTAAAAAAACTTAAAAAGACCCCAGCTACTGAAATTATAAATAGAAGAATCAGAGTACCTAACTTGAAAAAAATTGAGCTATTAACCAGAAGTTATGTTAAATATCAATTAAATCTACTTTAAATGGAAATAGTCAAAATAGCAATTGTTTTTATCTCAACTTTCATATTTATGGAATTTATGGCGTGGTTCTCACACAAATATGTTATGCATGGTTTTTTATGGTCATTACATAAAGATCATCACAATCAAAATCTAAAAACTTCATGGTGGGAAAGAAATGATTTATTTTTTGTTTTTTATGCTGTTGTTAGTATGCTCTTCTTTTATTCTCAAGTAGAACTAGGTTTTAAGTACGGATTTGCTATTGGATTTGGAATTATGGCTTATGGTTTCACATATTTTATGGTCCATGATGTATTTATTCACCAGCGATTTAAATTTTTAAAGAGAACTAATAACTGGTATGCCAAAGGTGTAAGAAAAGCTCATAAAATGCATCACGCTAACCTTAAAAAAGGGGGCGGTGAAAGCTTTGGGATGCTATTTCCCCCTTTGAAATATTTCAAAGACAAATAATACTTCTAAGTTTTGATAAAATGAAAGCCAACTCTAAATTTGACTACATTATTGTAGGAGGTGGTCTTTCAGGTCTTCATTTATCAAATTGTTTTTCTGATGATACGTTCTTTAGCAAGTATTCATTTTTGATTATAGATAAGGAAAAGAGAGACAAAAAGGATAATTATTTTTCTTACTGGGAAAAAGGGACTGGTAAGTGGGATTCTATTTTATCAAATAAATGGAATAAAGCTCTGATGTTTTCTAGCAAAAGAAAAGTAGAAATGGATTTTTCAGATTACAACTATAAAACCCTAAGTTCATTAAAGTTCAGAGATTATGTTAAAAAGAAATTAAAAAAGAAAAAGAACTTCAAATTTATAAGTGATACTGTTTTAAACATACGAGAGGAAAAAAATAAAGTTATTGTCGTAGGAAATAAAAAAAATTATATTGCTAAGCATATTTTTGACTCAAGATTTTCAAACAATACATTAAAGAAAAGTAAGAGTCACACATTTTTAAAACAACATTTTCTGGGTTGGGTTATTAAAACAAATGAAAAGAAGTTTGATAAAAAGTCTTTCATTTTTATGGATTATAGAGTTAGAGATAAAAATAGTACTGCTTTTACTTATGTATTACCATTTAAAAAAAACGAAGCTCTAATAGAGCATACATATTTTTCAAAAGACCCATGCAATAAAGAATTATACGAAGATTACTTAAAAAAATATCTGAAAAGGTTTTACAAAAACATGGAATATAAGATAATTAAATCAGAAATGGGAATTATTCCGATGACCACATATCCTTTTCATAAAGACTCCACAAAAAATATTACTAAAATTGGAACTGCTGGAGGCTGGGTAAAAGCATCAACAGGTTATTCATTTAAAAATTGTGAAAAATATTCTATTAAGATTTTGGAGAATATTAAAGCAAAAAAAGATTTAAAAATAGTTCCTGATAAAAAATATTTTTTCTTAGATAAAATCCTACTTGGGGTTCTCTATAAATACAATTATAGAGGGGAAATAATTTTTGAAAAGTTAATAAAAAGAAATTCTACAAAAAAAATTCTGCGATTCTTAGATGAAGAAAGCAGCTTATTTGATATTTTAAAAATCATAATTTCAATGAGATCTTTCTACTTTGTAAGCGTTTTTGTTGGAAATCTTTTCAAAAAAGATTTATAAATTTTCCTTTTTGATAAGATTTAGTGCAGAGCCCTCATCATACCAATCAATTTGGGACTGATTATAAGAATGATTTAGGTTGACTATATCATTTGTTCCATCTAAATGCGTCAACTCAATGGAAATCTGTTTTCCTGGTGAGAACTCTTTAAGATTTATAAAACTTATCAAATCATCCTCCAAAATTAGGTCGTAATCAGATTCATTTTGAAAAGTTAAGGCTAGCATTCCTTGTTTTTTTAAGTTAGTTTCATGAATTCTAGCAAAAGATTTTACAATCACTGCACACACACCCAAGTGTCTGGGCTCCATTGCAGCATGTTCTCTTGAAGAACCTTCTCCATAGTTGTGATCACCCACAACAATTGTTTTAATATTATTTGCTTTATATTCTCGTTGAGTATCTGGTACACCAGCATAATCACCATTTAATTGATTTTTTACAAAATTGGTTTTCATATTAAAACTATTCACTGCACCAATAAGACAATTATTTGAAATATTATCTAAGTGACCACGATATCTTAGCCAAGGACCAGCCATAGAAATATGATCAGTGGTACATTTACCATGAGCTTTAATAAGTAGCCTGGCGTCTTTAATTTCTCTTCCAATCGGTATAAAAGGCTCTAATAACTGAAGTCTGTCAGATTTGGGGTTTACTGAAATAACCACATCCGTACCATCTAGCTTTGGCTCAATATATCCTGAGTCCTCACAATCAAAACCATCTGATGGAAGCTCAACACCCACCGGTGGATCTAACATCACTTTTTCTCCATTTTCATTTATAAGTGAGTCTTTTGTAGGATCAAAATCTAATTTTCCCGCTATCGCAATTGCTGCTACTATTTCAGGTGAACCAACAAAAGCATGGGTATTGGGATTTCCATCGGCCCTCTTTGAAAAATTTCTATTAAATGAGTGTACAATTGTATTTTTTTCTTGACCTTTCAAATCACTTCTATCCCATTGACCTATACATGGTCCACACGCATTGGTGAATATTGTAGCGTTAAGATCTTCAAAAATTTTAAGTATTCCATCCCTTTCAGCTGTATATCTAACTTGCTCAGAGCCAGGGTTGATACCAAAGTCTGATTTTGTGATTAAATTCTTATCTACAGCCTGTTTAGCGATTGAAGCAGCTCTTGTCAAATCCTCATAAGAAGAGTTGGTACAAGAACCTATAAGACCCCAATCAACTTTCAATGGCCAATCATTTTCTCGAGCTTTATCTCCTATTTCCGAGACTGGTGTCGCTAAATCGGGGGTAAAAGGCCCGTTTAGATGAGGTTTTAGCTCCGAAAGGTTTATTTCAATTAATTGATCAAAATATTTTTCAGGTGAATCATAAACCTCAGGATCAGCTGTCAAATAATCTTTTATTTTATTAGCCTCAATAGCAACATCAGCACGTCCAGTTGCTTTGAGATATCTTTCCATAGATTTGTCATATCCAAAAGTAGATGTTGTGGCACCGACCTCAGCACCCATATTACATATTGTACCTTTACCTGTACAGGAAAGGGCCTTAGCGCCAGAACCAAAATACTCTATGATACAGCCTGTTCCACCTTTAACCGTTAATATACCTGCAACCTTAAGAATCACATCTTTAGCAGAAGTCCATCCGTTTAGCTCACCGGTTAACTTAACTCCAATAATCTTAGGGAATTTTAATTCCCAAGGCATACCTGCCATCACATCTACAGCATCAGCCCCTCCAACTCCGATAGCTACCATTCCTAATCCACCAGCATTTACAGTATGTGAATCAGTACCTATCATCATACCACCGGGGAAAGCATAATTTTCTAATACTACCTGATGAATTATACCAGCTCCCGGCTTCCAAAAACCAATACCATATTTGTTAGAAACATCTCTAAGAAAGTCAAAAACCTCATTACTAACCTTATTAGCTCTCATTAGATCCTTTTTTGCACCCATTTTAGCTTGTATTAAATGATCACAATGNACAGTAGTAGGAACAGCAACTTTCGGCTTGCCTGCTTGCATAAACTGTAAAAGAGCCATTTGAGCTGTTGCATCTTGACATGCAATTCTGTCTGGTCTAAAGTCTACATAATCTTTACCCCTTGTATAGGGGTTTTTTATTTTATCCCATAAATGAGAGTAAAGAATCTTTTCTGTTAGGGTGAATGGCTTACCGATNATATTCTTGGCTTCGTCAACATTATTGACAATATTTGAATATACATTCTTAATCATGTCAAAATCAAAGGCCATTTCGATTTAATTATGGGTTTAGAACAAAAATAGTCAATAGATATAACTAAAAAAATAAATCACAAATTATTAAGAATTTGCATTTTTTAATGTGAATATTTTATAAAATAGTTAATTTTTAAGCCAATTACTGAAGAATTCACAATTTCCAAAATCGTCATTGATATTAATATAAGTGTCTAAAATCTTATCATTTTGCCATTTTTCAATTTCTTTTAGCTGTTTATTTTGCAGAGCAAGTTTTTGGATTTTTAAATAATCTTTTGAAAAGTCTGCGACATGTTCATCATATCTATCAGAAACGGTTAAAATCTTAAACTTAATAGGATTAAACCTATCTTGGTCTTGATAAACTATACTTACCTCTCCTTCTTTTAAATTTGCAATTTGAGAATAGAGCTCTGGATCCATTTTAGTTAACTCAAACTTGTAATCTTGAGTTTCTGGATTAATTAATAAGCCGCCGTCATTCCTCGTCTCGATTTCATCACTAGCTTCAATAGCAGCATCAGCAAATGAAATTTCACCATCCACTATTCTCTGTCTAATTTTCAGTAATTTTTTTCTTGTATCTTCTATTTCTTTATTATTAATTTTAGGCCTCAATAGTATTGTTCTTAAATCATATTCTTGACCCCTTATTTTTTCAAGGTATATGATAAAGTATCCATATTCTGCTTCAAAAGGATCTGAAATCTCACCNTCAGATAAGGAAAAAGCAACCTCATTAAATTTTTTGACAAACGGAGAGTTTCTTCTGTTAATAGAATACTTACCNCCTCTTGTCCGAGAACCAGGNTCTTCACTATATAAGACAGCTTTTGAAACAAAACTTGCACCGTTATCAATNACATCCGCCTTAAACTCTCTTAATCTATCAATCACTTTCTGTCTTTCCTCNTNCGTTGTTTTTGGATATAANACAATTTGAGATACTCTTAGCTCAGTACCAAATANCGGCCTGTCTTGCTCTGGAATTGAATTAAAAAACTGCCTNACCTCTTCTGGTGTTACTTCAATATCNTCGATGATTGCTTGTTGCATTTTTTTTGCTAATTCAGCATTTTTATTTAGTTCAAACATCTCNGATCTTAAATCTTGTTCAGAGTCNTTTTTATAATATTCCAATAACTTTTCTATNGAACCAATTTGTTGCGCTAGTGCATTTACCTGTTGGTCTATATAAGATTGNATTTCAGCATTATTTACCTCAATACTGTCTTGAACTGCNTGGTGTTGATAAAGCTTATCCTCTAGTAATTTTCCAAAAACTTGGCATTTGGTAACATTTTCCATAGAAACTCCTGAAACTCTTAATTGCGTATATTGTTTTTCAATATCTGATTCTAAAACAACAAAATCTCCAATAACAGCCGCTACACCATCAATTTTTTCTCTTTCTTGAGAGAAAATAACAGACATAGTGAAAAATATGAATAGAGTAAAAGTATTTTTCATTTTAATATATTTCTAATTTATTATTCGATAAAGCATCACTCAAGATATCGGTCTTAATTTTTTGTATTAAATCTTTTTTTCTTTTATTTAAAGACATATACTCTAAGGTTGGCAAAACATAATCCATTGGTGAAATATCACCATTGTTTGCTGATTCAGTAACTTTTATCAAATATAAACTTAATGAATCTTTGAATTGAAAAAAATTATAATTTTTTAAACTTCGGTAAGAGTAGTTTGTGAAAAAAGGAAATTTTTGCAATAACTCATTTTTTGCTATCCATTTATCTTTATTTAAAGAAAAGCCTTTGAACCTAAAGGAAATAGAGTCCAAAAAGTTTTGATCATCCCTTTTTAATCTTTTTATTTTAGACCTTACTAAATATGTATCAGAAAAATCTAAAGGGAGTTCAATGTAAACAAGTTTAAATATATCATCATTTAGCACAAATAGTCCCTTGTTATTTTCATAAAGTGATTGTATTTCAATCGAGTCAACTTCTAAATCGATAGATGAGTTAACAAGGGCCTCAATATAGGCTTCTGAAAGCATGTTAGACCTGTATTCAGCTACTAACGACTCAATATTTTGTATTTTATTTTCATCAAGATTTAATTTAGCTCTTTCTATCAATATTTTTTCAATTGCCCAATTGTTAATGACAGTGTTTGCTCTTAAAAGTGAATCTTCCTTTTCAAAACCTTGCATCTGGGATAAAAAGTCCTCATTTGATAAAAAAGACTCACCATATCTTGCAATATTTTGGGAGCTTTTATCGGTTACATAACTACAACTTGAAATAAAAAAAAAGAGGGTTGACAAGAGAAATAATCTAAAGTACATACTAATCATAATTTTTTTTCAAACGCCTTATAACTCCTTTATTCAAAGTCACTTTATGCTTAGATTTAAGTGTATTAATCCATATTTCCTCTTGTAATTGCTGAAAATCTCCAATGACTTTACCCCTATCATCTTCAAAAGAAGAATATTTATTTTTATTTTCTTCGAAATAGACTTTCAATTTAGTTGAATCTGAATCTCTAACTGTCCAAATTTTATCTTGCATCAAATTAAATAGCAATAAACCTTCTCTGTATTCCCTTATGATAAATTTAAAATCAAGGTTCTCGCTTTCAAGATTATTTTTATAAATCTCTAAAATATTAGATTTGATAAAACGACTATATTGTTCAGAGACCAATTTTACATATGAAGTTGGTTTACTTTTTCTCTGGTTATCTTCTAAAAAAACAGCAAAATCAAGGTATTTCAATCTCTTATTGGAAACTTTTATTAAAGTTTTTTCTTCATCAAAAAACTCTGGTATACTCCATTCACCTTTAAAATAACTAGAATCTAATATAGAGACAAAATAATCAAGGTTGCTATTTTCATAGTCCAAGCCATATCTACTTAATAAAAAATCATAAAATGATTCTGAAATAATGCTGTATCTTGAGCTTTTTTTCAATTTATTTAATAATTGATACTTTATCTCATCAAATTTTTGCACACTTTTCTTATCGTATAGTTTGACTATATGCCAACCATATTTTGTTTCAATTGGTTTAGAAATATCATTTTTATTTTCCAAGCCGAATGCAGCATTCTCAAATGGGATAGAATTAATCTGTCCACTTGAAAATGGATTTAATCTTCCACCCTTAAAGGATGAATTTTTATCATCCGAATATTTTTTAGCTAAATACTCAAAACTAATACCACTATTTATAGAATCTAGAATATTACTTATTCTTTTAAAAGCATCAGGCTTACTCTTATAAGTCATTATATGGCCAACTGTTATTTCTCCCAATGATGGTCTTTTGTCATTTACCTTTAATATGTGAAAGCCAAATCTTGTCTGAAATGGTCGAGAAACTTCTCCAACCTGAGTTTTATAAGACATATTTTCAAACTTATAAATCATTTTAAAAGCTGAGAAATATCCTAAATTCTCAATGATTAAATCTTCGTCTTTCTGGAATCTATTTTTAAATTCTTCAAAGGGCAAGTTTAAAAGGGGTTCTCTTAAAGAATTTAGTTTATTGTACACATCTAAAGTATCATTGTTGTTTTCATCAATCCTGATTAAAATATGTGAAACATTAAGTTCATATTTTGTTCTTTCGTATGCCTCTTTTAGTAGGTCTTCCTCGGTTTCCCTTATCTGTCAAATATGTATTTTGTAGCTGTTTTACATATTTATTAAGTTCACTTTTATATTTTGGGTCGTTATGTAAACCCATTTCATAAGCCTCAGCCAATTTTAACTTATAATTAATAAATAGCTCAAGATAAGATTCAAAGTCTTTTTGATTATTTTCATCAATTAACTCAAAGTTTTTGCTATATACTCTATTAAATTCATCAACATAAACTATACTATCATTAACCTTAAACAAAATATTATCATCTAGCTGAGCATAAGAAGAACTATAGAGAAAAAATATGATTGCAATAAGTCTGTTCATTTGTTTTAATTGGATGAGCAAAAATAAAAATATATAGTGAATTATATATAATTATCTGGAGTAATTTGGAGCTTCTTTAGTAATATTCACACCGTGAGGATGACTTTCAACTATTCCTGATGAAGTAATTTTTACAAACTTTGATGTTTTTTGAAGGTCATGAATATCATTTGCACCACAGTATCCCATTCCAGCTCTCAGTCCACCAACAAATTGATGTATGCTTTCAACTAAATCTCCTTTGTATGGCACTCTACCAACTATACCCTCTGGAACTAATTTTTTAATGTCATTTTCTACATCCTGAAAGTACCGATCTTTGCTACCTTTATTCATAGCTTCTAAAGATCCCATTCCCCTGTATGATTTAAACTTCCTGCCCTCAAAGATTATTGTTTCACCAGGTGACTCCTTTGTTCCAGCTAACATTGATCCAAGCATAACACATGCAGCACCAGCTGCAATAGCTTTGACTATGTCACCGGTGTATTTAACCCCACCGTCAGCAATAACAGGTACTTTATTCTTAATACTATTACAAACCTCAAGTATTGCTGAAAATTGAGGTACTCCAACTCCAGCAACAATTCTTGTTGTACAAATTGAACCTGGGCCTATACCAACTTTAATCCCGTCTGCTCCAGCTTTTAATAAAAATTTCGCTGCTTCAGCAGTTGCTATATTACCTACCACTATATCAACCTCTTTATTAATTTTCTTCAGCTTCTTCAATAATGAAACAACTCTTTGAGTATGGCCATGAGCCGTGTCAATAACTAATGCGTCAACTCCAGATTTTATTAATGCTTTTGACCTTTCAACCGAATCATCAGTAACACCTATTGCAGCTGCTACCCTCAATCGACCATATTTGTCTTTGTTTGCTATAGGCTTAAGCTTTAACTTAGTAATATCACTAAAAGTAATTAATCCTACAAGTTTGTTAGCTTGAGTAACTACTGGAAGTTTTTCAATTTTATTTTGCTGTAAAATTACTTCAGCCTCCTCTAGTGATGTACCTTCTCCGACCGTAATCAAATTATCTTTTGTCATAATCTCGGTAATCAATCTGTCATTTTTCTTTTCAAATCTGAGATCTCTGTTAGTTACGATTCCCTTTAAAAATCCAGAATCATCAACAATAGGAATGCCTCCGATTTTATTTTCCTTCATACTTTTTTTTGCCTCAGAAACAACGGAGTTCAAAGGAAGAGTGATAGGATCTATAATCATTCCACTTTCTGCTCTCTTTACCTTTCTGATTTTTTCAGCTTGATGTTTTATCGACATATTTTTATGTACAACTCCAATTCCGCCCTCCTGGGCAATAGCTATAGCCATCCTACTCTCCGTTACAGTATCCATAGCGGCAGAAACAATTGGGATATTTAATGTAATATTTTTAGAGAATTTAGAACTTATATTAACATCTCTTGGTAAAATATCAGAGTAGCCTGGCACTAATAGCACATCATCATAAGTAAGAGCTTCGAAAATAATTTTATTGGGAAGATTTTCCATGCAATTAATAACTAATTGCATGCAAATATACAAATTGCAGATTAAAGACAATACAGAAATTAATTAAAGTCTTTCTAAAATTATCTGTAATTTAAAAAAATATCACTTGCATAATTATATGCTGATTCAAATTTAATAGGGTTAATTCCTGAATCGATTACCTTTTTCTTCGCAAAAAGAAATGATTTTTTCAGTTGGCATATTACCGGTCATATTGTCCGAGGCCATTGGACACCCACCAAAACCTTGGATTGCACCATCAATCCTACGGCATCCAGCACTAAATGAGAAGTCAATTTTTTCTCTCCAGGAATTAGGGTGAGTATGTAAATGTAATCCAAATTCAACACTCGGATATTTTAAAGAAAAGTATTTGTAAACCTCATTGATCATTTCGGGCGAAGCCGAACCAATAGTATCACTAAGAGATATTAACTTTATTCCCGATTCGATGAGTTTAGAAATCCAATGATCTATAATGCCAAGGTTCCAAACTTCTCCATAAGGATTCCCAAAACACATTGATAAATAGATAACTAATTTCTTTTGACTACTCGAAACAATTTCATTTATAAGGGCTAGATTAGAAAATGATTCATCAATTGTTTTATTGGTATTTCTCATCTGAAAATTTTCTGAAATTGAAAAAGGATATCCAACGTATGAAATCTTATTAAATTCTGATGAAATTTCAGCACCTTTGATATTAGCAACTATAACTAATAATTTTGTTTTTTGATCCTTTAAGTCTAAGGAATTAATAACATCCCCTGAATCTTTCAACTGCGGTATTACTTTTTTAGAAACAAAACTACCAACATCAATAGTGTCAAAACCAACCTCTAGTAAGCTTTGTACGTATTTAATTTTTTTTTCTGTTGGAATAAATTTTTTGATGCTTTGCATAGCATCTCTAGGGCATTCTATGATTTTAAGTTTAGACATCAAATAATTAATAAATCAAAGTTATATTATTTTCTGAAAAAAAAATTAGTAAAGCAATTAACATTAAAACCGATATGTTAAAATATTTTGCAAAAATTTTAAAGTTTTTGTTTTTGGAAAAATTCCTATGAACGAAATCAGAAAAAATAATAATCAGGCCAAAAACAATAAATGTGATAAGAATAAAAAGAAGCCCTAAAATCAAAATCTGAACTTTGAAAGATAAAATTTCAGAAAATAAAAAGTTTGGAAAAAATAATGCAAAAAATAAAAAGACTTTAGGATTAAACAAATTCATAAAAATTCCTTTTTTTAAATTTCTAAAAAAATTTTCAGTGGGTTTATAATCTTCAAATTTGTCATAACTATTTTCTGACTTATAGACGCCATATGAAAGAAATATTAAATATGCGACTCCTATGTATTTTATAAATTCAAAAATCATTTCATTTTGAATAATTAGAGTATTTAATCCAAAGGCTAACAATATCGTATGAATTAAACATCCAATTAGTAAACCTATTAAAAATGAAATTCCTGAAAATTTTCCGGATTTTGATGTAAGTGCAGTTAAGTATAAATTGTCAGGACCAGGACTTAAGGCAAGTAGAAAACTTGAAAAAATAAATGAAAATAACATCTTTGATAAAAGTATTTTTTAGCACTGTACAAATTTAATTATTTTTGTATTGAAAATTTGTTTAAACAATATTGCTTAATCATGTTAGGTAAAAATTATCAAAAATTAATTTTAGTAGCCGTTCTGCTAATAAACTTTACTTTATTTTCTCAAAAAAATAACACAAAAAGCTGCCTAACTGAAGTACCTGATAATTTTCTTGAAATAGAAAATCAAAATAAATCTACCTTTCAATTCTATATGAATGAATACTACAATAAATTGGAAACAAAAACTTCAACAGCAATTACTAATGTTCCAGCTAAAATTCATATCGTTACAGATGCAAATGGAGTTACACAAATTACAGAAAATGAAATTCTAGAAGAAATTGAAGAGGCAAACACATTTTTAGCCAACTCGTTTTTAGAAATCACCGTTTGTGATGACATAAATTATATCGCAAATAATCAATTATATTTTTTTGATATTGATGATCAGGCTCTATTATATGCAAATAATCAGCCAGATATAATGAATTTATATTTTGTCGAATCTATTGCATTCGGAAATGGAAATGCTTGTGGATACACATATCTTCCTGGAAATTCTGATCAGTATTATGATGTAATTGTCATGGACAATCAGTGTACAAATAATCCAGTAAGCACTACACTAATTCACGAATTTGGACACCATTTTAACCTGATGCATACTCACGGTGATTCAAATGAACCTGAATCCACAGATGAACTTGTTAATGGTAGTAACTGTAGCACTGCCGGTGACAGAGTATGTGATACACCAGCTGATCCACTTATAAATGGCTCAAACGTAAGCTCTGTAAATTGTATGTATACCGGTAATGCAACAGATGCTATGGGTCAGTTTTATGATCCCGATACGTCTAATATAATGTCTTATTCTCCAAACACATGTACTGATTCAATTAGTATTGAACAATATGCAAGGATGTATGCAGGTTTCCATACCTTTAAAACATATTATAAATGCCCCTCATTTCATATTGATTTTGCAGCAGATAAAAACGAAAACTGCGATGACTACATGAATGTTGAATTTACAGATATGAGTATTGGTGCAACAGCATGGGAATGGGATGTTGACGGTGACGATATTGTTGACTATACTGAACAAAACCCGTCTCACGTTTATACACCAGGTGTTTACGATGTTGTACTTAAAATTTTTAGTGGCAGTGAAAGCATCACAAAGGTTTTTCCAGAGTTTATAAATTTCCCTTCAAATCTACACGAAACTTCAAAGGTTAATCTGGAACTATTTATAATCGATGTGAGCGAAAACACATGGGAATTTAAGGATGGAAGTGATACGGTATTATATTCAGGAGGTCCATATGAAGATGCTGGTATCTTCAATCATGAATTTGATGTTATACAATCTGAGTGCTATACGTTTACTATCTACGATTCTGCAGGAAATGGACTTGGAACATCTGATTATTTTTTCAGTAATGGAACCTGGAATGAGGGAAGTGAATATTATGAACTTAGAACAGAGGAGGGTAATTTGATTTATTCAAATACTAACTTTGGATCTGAAGAATCAAAATTAATAAGTACGAATTATCTTAGTCTTGATCAAAATAATCCAAATTCAATCTCAATTTACCCAAATCCTGCTAATAATTTTGTACATATAAGATATCAAAACATAATTCCAAATTCATATAATATTTATGATATTAATGGAAGATTAATTAAATCTGATTTTATAGAAAACAATGACGATTTTTCTATAGACGTAAGTAATTTTGAAAAAGGATTATACTTTATTTCAATAAAATCTGAAGAAAAAATTGAAAGATTAAAGTTCTTGGTTAAGTAACTCTTTGTTTATTTTACTAGCTATCCCAGGGCCCTCATAAATTATTCCTGTGTAGAGTTGAATTAGATGTGCGCCTGCTCTGATTTTATTTAGTGCCTGCTCAGGAGTTGAAATACCACCAACCCCAATAATTGGAAGCTTACCACCGGTCTTTTTCGAAATAAAAGAAATTACCTCATTACTTTTATCATACAATGGTTGTCCGCTTAATCCACCTTTTTCATATTTATTATTTGATTTTAATTCAGGAAAATTAACCGTCGTATTTGTAGCTATAATTCCGTCNATTTTATTTTTATTTATGACATCGATAAGTTCAATTATTTTATCCTTACTCAAATCTGGAGATATTTTAAGTAATATGGGCTTTATGTTTTTATTATTGTTTCTGAATTTATTTAAATCGGTAAAAAGATCATTTAAAAATTCCCTTGACTGTAATTCTCTTAATCCAGGCGTATTGGGAGAGCTTACATTGATTACAAAATAATCAACACAGTCGTATAACTCTTTAAAACATATTAAATAGTCTTTTTTAGCTTCTGTATTTGGGGTTAGCTTATTCTTACCTATATTACCCCCAATGATGACCTTATAATTTCCGTCTAATCTACTTTTAATTTTTGTGACACCATCATTATTAAAACCCATTCTATTGATAATGGCATCATCTTTTTTTAATCTAAAAAGTCTCTTTTTTGGATTACCCATCTGAGGTTTGGGTGTTACTGTACCTATTTCAATAAAACCAAATCCAAATTTTTCAAATTCACTAATATGAGTTGCATTTTTATCTAATCCAGCCGCAATACCAACTGGGTTTGAAAAGGTTAGGCCAAATAGATTTCTTGTTAGATTATCGCCTTCAACTTTGTAATAAGATTTGATTAAATACCCTAATAATGGGATTTTAAAAATTAGTTTAGTAGAAAAGAAGGTGAAATTATGAATTTTTTCAGGGTCAAATAAGAATAATAAAGGAGAGATAAGCTTCTTATACATTTTACATTAAACTAACCTATTTGTTTAACTCATTTGAAGCATCCATTGAAATCATTGTTTTATTGAATTTTAATTTACCAGCTGTAGTCTCTATTATACATGTACCCTCTTTTTTGTTTATATGATTTATCCTCCCATGCATTCCACTNTCCATAACTACCCTATCTCCAATTTTTAAGTTGGTTAAAAATTTTTTTTTATTATTTGCTTTTGTGATTTGGGGACGTATCATAAATAGATATATGACAAGAAACATTAAAATAAATGGGAGCATTTGATATAAACTCTCCATAATTATTGAATTACAGGTCCAGCTGGGGGTTTAGCACCACCATTTGGATTATTAATAAATGCTGAAATTCTTACCGACTCTGTTCCCCTCTGCGTATTTGCTTTGATTGTAACCGTTTTTGAAGTTTTATTCATCCCTTTACCGTTAAATTTAACTGTAAATTGTGATGATTCTCCAGGCAGCAATGGAGCTCTACTCCAGTCTTGTGGCACAGTACATCCACATGTCGACTTTATCTCGGTAATAACCAAGGGTGCTTCACCAGTGTTTGTATAGGAGAAAACAGTTTCTTGAGCCTGTCCGTCCATTATAGTTCCAAAGTCGTGAACAGTCTTGTCAAAAGTCATTACAGGAAATTTTGAAGGAGCATTATCTCTTACAGTTGCTTGTTCTACGTTTTCAGATTTTACCTTACTAAATGGATCATCCCCACAAGCGGTGAAAACTAAGGTAACTGCTAATAAGTAAATTAATTTTTTCATAGGATTTTTATTAATTGTTCAAAAGTAAAAAAAAATGTTATTCTCTCAAACCTCTTCCCTGCTTAATTATAGAATTATTACTAACTAAATCCTTAACTATTTTATCAAGAATACCATTTATGAAAAAAGCACTTTTTTTAGTAGAGTAGTCCTTAGATATTTCGATGTACTCATTCAAGGTTACCTTTACAGGAATTTCTTTAAAATTTATCAATTCCGTTACAGCAAGATTTATGATTACTAAATCAATTTTTGCAAGTCTATCTAAATCCCAATTTTTGATATACTTTTTTATAATCTTGTTGTTAGCTTTGAAATTTTTTAAAGACAAATTCGCTAATTCTTCTGAATATTTTTTATCCGAATTGTTTGCAAAAAGTTTAAAGTAAAATAATTTTTGCAAGTTATTTTTTTTTGAATTTTTAAGCAATTTTAAAATTAAAGTGTTTACTAATGGATAATCATCCATCCAGTATATATTTTTTTCTTCAATAAAGGATTGAAATTTTTCATCCTTAATAATAATTTCAGTAAAGAAATCTTGTACAAATTCAATATCAATTTCAAAGGATTTTTTTTCATTATTTATATACGTTGAATATATATCGCTTTGAATAATATTATCGTAGATTAAATTGACGTATTTGTAATCAATTCCCCAATCGATAAAAGATTTTGAACTTATTAAATCTAAAATTTTAGAGGTTAAAAAAACTTGTTTTAAGAATTGATTTTGAGAAAATTTTTCGCTTTTGTATAACTTACTAATGTTTCCTGTTATACTATCATGAGATATTTTGTACTTAGTCGTAGCTTTTTTAAATATTTCAATCATCAATGAAATATTTAAAAGAAACAAATCGTGTATAGAATGAATGCTCTTGGAGAGATTTTTATAATGTTCTTTTGTATCTTCGAAATCAGATATTTCAGCAGCATACAAATATTGCATAATTTTTAGCCTGATATGTCTTCGATTTAACATTTAAAAGAACAAATTATAATTACCGCAAGATAGTATTAATTATTAAAAATATTTACCCAATTGAATGAATTAAAATATTTAAATAAATACCTATTCAAGTATAAAACTAATCTGTTATTAGGTTTTATTATTATTATCATTGCCAGAATTTTATTATTATTTACTCCAGGCCTTATCAGAGACTCAGTCAATGTTGTAGATGAATATAGAAAAGGGACTATCATTGGAATTGATTCAGTTCAAAGTGAATTAGTTGAAAATATTTTTTTGATNTTACTAGCAGCAATTTCAGCTGGTATTTTTACTTTTTTAACTCGACAAACTATAATCAATGTTTCTAGATATGTGGAATTCGATTTAAAAAATGAAATCTACGTGCAATACCAAAAACTCTCACTAAGTTTCTACAAGAGAAACCAAACTGGTGACCTGATGAATAGGATTAGTGAAGATGTTTCTAGGGTTAGGATGTATTTTGGTCCAGCAATAATGTATTCGATTAATACAATAACNNTAATCATCATCACTTTCTTTTATATGTATCGTCAATCNCCTGAATTAACTTTCTACACGGTTAGCCCACTGCCGGTTTTATCTTATACCATATTNAAATTGAGTGGAATTATTAACATAAGAAGTAGAATTGTACAAGAATCTTTATCAAAGCTCTCATCTTTTACTCAAGAAGTTTTTACAGGGATTAAAATTGTAAAATCCTATGCCATACAAAATACTAAATCAAAGCAATTTGACAATCTCTCAAAAGAGAATAAAGAGAATCAAATAAGCCTTGTAAAAATGCAAGCATTGTTTTTTCCATTAATGATTTTACTAATTGGTTTAAGTAATATTTTGGTAATATTTATCGGGGGCAAACAATATCTTGAAGGTGAGATTGAAAGTATTGGAATTATTGCCGAGTTTATTATATATGTTAACATGTTAACATGGCCTGTTGCCTCCTTAGGATGGATAAGTTCAATTATCCAGCAAGCAGAAGCATCACAAAAAAGAATAAATGAATTTTTGAAAGAAAAGTCAGAAATATTGAATAATCCAAAAGGATTAAAAAAAATAAAAGGAAAAATTGAATTTGAAAATATTTCATTTACGTTTCGTGAATCAAAAATTCAGGCACTAAAAGATATTAGCTTCACTATTGAAAACAATAAGTCACTTGGGCTCATCGGTGCAACAGGCTCAGGAAAAACAACCTTATTAAAACTAATTACCAGAAGCTATAAGCTTAATACCGGGATAATTCGTATAGACGACAAAAATATATGTGAATTTGACATAGAGAGTCTTAGAAATCAAATTGGAATTGTTCCACAAGACTCATTTCTATTCTCTGATTCAATAGTTAATAATATTCGCTTCGGAAATGAAAAAGCTAGTATCAAAGAAGTTGAAGAGTATTGTAAAATATCAGGAATTCACAATGAAATAATTAAATTAAAAGATGGATATCATACAGTTTTAGGTGAAAGAGGAATAAACTTAAGTGGTGGGCAAAAGCAAAGAATTTGTATCGCTAGAGCTCTAATAAAAAATCCTAAAATTCTAATTTTAGATGATTGTCTTTCGGCTTTAGACACTGAAACAGAGAAAAATATAATACAATCTTTAAAAAAATATATTGGTAATACTACAACAATTATTTCGAGTCACAGATTATCGTCAATTCAAAACCTGGATGAGATTATTGTTTTGAGCGATGGAAAAATACTTCAAAAGGGTAATCACGAAAAACTCGTTAGTCAAAAAGGCTATTACAAAGAGCTTTACAAAAAACAGCTTACAAAAAAAGATGAATAGAATTAGTTGAAATCACAAAAAAATTTTTTAATTTTTCAGATTAATCATAAAATTTTAGAAGATGGAGAGAGAAGAAATTTTTTCAAAAGTTCTGAGGGCTGGTAGAAGAACTTATTTTTTTGACGTAAGATCTACTAAAGCTGGAGACTATTACCTAACACTAACAGAAAGTAAAAAATTCACAAATGAGGATGGTTCATTCCACTACAAAAAACATAAAATCTACCTATATAAAGAGGATTTTAGTGAATTTTCGAGTATTCTGAATGAAATGACAGATTATGTCATTTCTGAAAAAGGTGAAGAAGTAATCAGTGAAAGACATCAGAAAGACTTCAAAAAGGAAGAAAATAATGAAACAACAGATGAATCAGATGTTGATTTAGACGACATTTAATCTAATTTTCAATATGAGATTTTTTTTAATCGCACTTTTAATCAGTGTAAGCCTTTTAGGGCAACACCAGAAATATGATTTAGATTACTATTTTTCAGAACAAGATTTTGGAATAAAGGAGTCTAATATTCCTACCCCAAAAGAGATTATTGGTCATGAAGTAGGAGAATGGCATGTATCACATGATAAGTTAGTACAATACATGTATGCGCTGGCCGAGGCCTCTGACAGAGTAACTATTGAGGATAGAGGCAAGACATTTGAGGGAAGACCAATCTTGCTGCTTACGATCACTTCAAAAAATAATCAATCTAATATTGACAAAATTTTAGATAATCATAAAAAAATTACTGACCATAATCAAGATCTATTGATTGATAATCAGCCAATAATTGTTTATCAGGGGTTTTCTATTCATGGTAATGAAGCTAGTGGTTCTAATGCCAGTTTATTATTAGCCTACTATTTAGCTGCATCCAAAGATGATTTTGTTAAAAATTTACTTGATAATTCTGTTATATTATTAGACCCTTCAATGAATCCAGACGGCCTACAAAGATTTTCTTATTGGGCAAATGTTAACAGAAATTTAAATTTAACATCTGACCCAAATGACCGTGAATACAACGAAGTTTGGCCAGGCGCTAGAACAAATCACTATTGGTTCGATTTAAATAGAGACTGGCTTCCTGCTCAGCTTCCTGAATCGCAAGCAAGGATAAAAACATTTAACAAATGGATCCCAAATATTTTGACAGATCATCACGAAATGGGGACAAATGCCACATTTTTTTTTCAGCCTGGAATTCCCTCTAGGACACATCCCCTAACCCCAGATTTAAATCAAAAGCTTACAAAAGAAATTGCGAAATTTCATGTTGAAAGCTTAGATAAAATTGGATCTTTATATTACTCTGAAGAGAGCTTTGATGATTTTTATTATGGAAAAGGATCCACTTTTCCAGATATAAATGGTTCGATAGGTATACTATTCGAACAAGCCAGTTCTAGAGGTCATGTTCAACAATCTGATAATGGGATATTAAGGTTCCCCTATACTATAAAAAATCAACTTTCAACGGGAATTTCAACTTTGAAAGCAGCGGTGAATCTAAGGCTTGAGATTTTAAATTATCAAAAAACATTTTACATCGAAGCAGCTAAAGAGGCAGACAAGTTCAGAAACGACGCCATAATATTTGGAAATCCAAAAGACAAGTATAGAACAAACAAACTTGCCGAAATATTAAGAACTCATGAAATTGACATTTATGGATTAGAAAATGATGTTAAGCATAAAAATAAAATATACAAAAAAGGATATGCTTATGTAGTTCCAAAAAATCAAAAAAAATATAGACTTATAAATGCAATGTTTGAAACAAGAACAACATTCTTAGATAGTTTATTTTATGATGTATCATCATGGACGCTTCCATTAGCTTTTAATTTAGATTACGATTTAAATTTCAGCAATCCCAATCTAAAAAGTAGAATTGATGTATTAAGCTACAACCATCATTCTAATATCGATGAAATTAATTATGCTTTTCTGATGGAATGGCATGAATATTTAACGCCAAAAGCATTAAACAAGCTATTGGATCATGATGTGATAGTAAAAGTTGCAACAAAGAGATTCCGATTGGAGGGTAAAGATTATGACTATGGAACTATTTTGATTCCCGTACAAAATAATAATCATGTAGATCTCAAAAATTTACTAAACCAAATTTCAAAAGAGTGCCAAGTGGTTATTGAAAATGTTAAGACAGGTTATGCTGAAGGTCCAGATCTTGGAAGTAATAATTTCAAAAGAATTTATAAAAAAAATATTGCACTTCTTGTAGGGGATGGTATAACTGCCTATGATGCTGGAGAAATATGGCATCTACTTGATACAAGATTCGATGTCAAATTAACAAAGCTTGATGTTAAAAATTTCAACAAATTTGATTTGAGTAGATATACAACTTTAATCGCTCCAAATAGTTCAATATCGGATACTGTTATTTCAAATAAAATTAAAAGTTGGGTGAAGTCTGGCGGAACATTAGTTGCATATAAAAATTCTATTAATTGGCTTAAAAAGAATAAACTTATTGAGGCAAAAGAACTTAAGAATAATTACACTGCTAAAAACATTTCCTTTGAGGAAAGAAATGCATTTTTTGGGGCACAGAAAATTGGAGGTGCAATTTTTAAAACAAAAATTGACAGATCTCACCCCATAAATTTTGGTCAAACGAACAATATTATGCCTATTTTTAGAAACTCTACAATATTTATTGAAAAGGATAAAGAGAGTTATAAAAACCCCATTTTATACTCTGATGATCCACTACTTAGCGGTTATATTTCTGAGGAAAATCTTGAACTGCTAAGGTCTACAAGTCCATTGAAAATTAATAGTGTGGGGAAAGGCAAAGTTATTTATCTAACAGATAATACAAATTTTAGAGCATTTTGGTTTGGAACTAATAAAATTTTATTGAACTCAATATTTTTTAGTAGTATTATGTAGACTATGCAATCTTAAGACCGTTAGCTATCTTATTCTCCGGAGTTATCAAAATTACTGACTCACCCTCTACTGCCCCTAAAACCAAACACTCACTCATGTAATTGGCAATTTGTTTTTTTGGAAAATTAACTATTGCTATTATCTGAAATCCGATTAACATTTCGGTGCTATAATTTTTTGTTATTTGTGCTGATGATTTTAGAATACCTAATTCGCCAAAATCAATTTTTAATTTATATGATGGATTAATGGCCTCTTTAAAAAGCTCAGCATGAATAATGGTTCCTACCCTTATATCTAAATCTTTGAATGATTTAAATAAATTATTCAAATCAATTTTTTTTAGATCTATTTGCAATAAAACTCTTGACAAACACTACTAGTGCAAATATAGTTGATAACATCATTAAAGAAACCCTTGTTATACCCATTATTCTGTCTCCCTCAATAGCGCTCATAAGAGGTTTAACAAGACCAAACAGTATTAAAAAAGTTAATAATACAACAACATGTGCTACAATTTTATTTTCCTTCTTTAAACCAGAATTTAAAACTAAAATTATAACACCAAAAACTACGGGTATCAAGGCTGTAGGGGAATAATCTACATCAATATAACCCCAAAGACCAAAAGAAATTAGTGTGACTGCGTTAACAAAGCTTATTTTGTGTGGTTTCATAAATTTATTTTTCGTAAAATTACAACTAAATATTTTAAAAAAAAATGGCAAAAACTCCGTCAAACATGGTCAGCCTCGGAACTGAGGCCCCATATTTTTCACTATATGATGTAATAAGTGGAGAACAAAAAAATCTAAACGAATTAAAAGGAAAAAGTGGTTCCGTGATTATGTTTATTTGTAACCATTGTCCTTATGTAAAACATGTAAACAAAACGATAGTAAATTTAGCTAATAAGTTTAAAAATAATGATGTAAATTTTATTGCGATTTCAAGTAATGATGTTACTAATTACCCAGAAGATAGTCCTGAATTAATGAAGATCAATGCATATGAGAATAATTTCATATTTCCATATCTCTACGACGAATCTCAGGAAATCGCCAAGAAATATGATGCAGCATGCACTCCAGATTTTTATTTATATGATAATGAATTAAAGCTTATATACCGAGGTCAACTTGATGACTCAAGGCCAGGTAATGGTATCGAATGTAATGGAGAAGATTTAGATAATGCTATTAAATGCTTGCTTTCAAAAAATGTGAACACCAGAATTCAAAAACCAAGTATTGGCTGTAATATTAAATGGAAATAATTATTCAGCTGAAATAAGCTCTACCTCAAAAACTAAGGTTGCATTTGGTGGTATTACCCCGCCGGCTCCTGATTTTCCGTAAGCTAAATCACTAGGAATTATAAAGCTAGCCTTATCTCCTATACCAAGTAAAGAAATACCTTCATCCCAACCTTTTATTACTTGCCCCACACCTAAGGTAAATTCAATTGGCTGATTTCTCTTGTAAGATGAATCAAATACAGTCCCGTCTAATAACATACCTTTATAATGAACCTTAACCTTATTTCCAGCTGAAGCTTTTTCAGATTTATTTTCTTTTTGAAATTTATATAGCAATCCTGAGGAAGTTTTTGAAAACCCTTTTGAGAGATCTTTTAGCATTTTAAGCTCTTTTTGCTTTTCTTTTTTAATTCTGTCAGCTTTTGATTTATTGAAGTCTTCAAAGGCTTTAGCAGCATCAAAAGCTTTTGCCTTATCACCAAAAGCGTTTATTTTCACAGAAATTATTTCATCATTTTGAGAAATAGAATTAACCACATCCATTCCTTCAATAACATTTCCAAAAACAGTATGCTTATCATCCAGCCATGGAGTTTCGACATGGGTAATGAAAAATTGACTTCCATTAGTAGATGGTCCAGCATTAGCCATTGAAATAACTCCTGGACGATTATGCTTCAAATCATCGTTAAATTCATCATCAAACTTGTATCCAGGATCTCCTGTACCTGTGCCTAATGGGCATCCTGCCTGTATCATAAAATCATTAATTACCCTGTGAAACTTCAATCCATCATAATAGGGTTGACCAAAAGGCTTAAATGTATTTTTGATTTTTCCCTTTGATAAGCCAACAAAATTTCCGACTGTACCAGGTGTTTTTTCAAACTCTAATTTGATTTTAATTTCACCTTTTGAAGTGGTAATAATTGCAAATAAACCTTCCATTACATTAATTTTTTTGCGAATATATTAATTAGCTAATTCGCTTAAAAATTTTATTCTAAATAGTTTTAACTCAAACTCATCATATTCTCCGTCAAATTCTTTCAAAGCTAGCTCAATATCGTCTGAATCAGCTTCAATAAAGTATTCGTGTAGCTCTTGCTGCTGGTCCTCATCAATAAAATCATCAATACAATATGAAATATCTAGCTTTGTGCCTGAGTAAATGATCGTCTCCATTTCATTAATAAGTTCATAAGTATCCATTGATTTCGATTCAGCGATATCCTCAATTGACAACTTTCGATCAACGCTCTGAATTATGTATAATTTCAAGGCAGAATTTTTACCAGCTGATTTTATAACCAAATCATCAGGTCTAGTTATATTATTTTCAACAACATAGAGCGAAATTAATTCTAAAAATTCTTCACCATATTTTTTTGCTTTACCCTCACCTACACCAAAAATTGTAACCAATTCTTCAAATGTAGTTGGGTACCTAAATGTCATTTCATTAAGTGATGGATCTTGAAAAATTACATAAGGTGGAATTGACTTTTTATCAGCTATTTTTTTTCTTAAATCCTTCAGTTTACACATAAGAACCTGGTCGCCAGGCTGTAATCTTTTCGAGGTTAAGGGTTCTTTAAATTCAGAATTATCTTCATTTACTGCTAAATATAAGTCCATTGGATTCCTTAAATAATCAAGCCCTTTTTTAGTGACTGAAATGGAACCGAAATTTTCTATTTTTTTTGAAATTATATTTTCAACTCTCAAAAACCATAATATCCCATTCCAAAATTGCTCATCATTTGACTTACCAATTCCAAAATATTTACTCTGATTTATCATATGGGATGTGAGAAGTGCATTATTTTTTCCAATTAATATGTTTACAATGTCTTTTTGCTTATATATAGACTTTGTATCAATAATCAAATTCAAAATTTGAACAGAATTTTCTTTGATATTAATTTTAGTTTTTTCCTCAAGCATATTGTCATCCATCAACCTTCCCTCTCCTGAATCTGAGTCAAAGTATTCACCAAAATAATTTAATAGATATTTTCTTCTGCTAAGTGAAGTCTGGCAGTAACCAACAACCTCTTCCAAATGCATAGAAGCTATATCTNTTTCATTTTTATTTTTTGATTCTAAAAACTTTTCCAGTTTTTCNATGTCCTNATATGAATAATAAGCTAAGCAATGACCCTCACCACCATCTCTTCCTGCNCTGCCTGTTTCTTGATAATATCCCTCAAGACTTTTAGCAATATCATAATGTATAACAAATCGAATATCTGGTTTGTCAATCCCCATTCCAAAAGCAATGGTAGCTACTACAACATCAACATCTTCCATCAGAAATGCATCTTGATTTTGAATTCTAGTTTTAGAATCTAAACCGGCGTGATATGGGACAGACTTGATATTATTTAAAACTAATAGTTCAGAAATTTCTTCAACTTTTTTCCTGCTTAAACAGTAAACAATTCCTGATTTACCGCTCATGCTTTTTACAAATTTTATAAGATCATTATTGGTTTGTTCATTCTTAGATCTTACTTCATAAAATAAATTTGGCCTGTTAAATGAAGATTTAAAAATATCAGCATCTGTAATATCTATATTTTTAATTATGTCTGTTTGAACTTTTGGTGTCGCAGTTGCGGTTAATGCTATCAAGGGTATAGTACTATTAATTTTATTTAATATACTTCTAATATTTCTATA